>Ga0163148_10000451_pt1 | contig 55293 bp, 37 predicted proteins | sample OliLakLV19MP7P2_FD_148606 | JGI IMG/M metagenome (GOLD analysis project Ga0163148, IMG submission 148606) | Freshwater microbial mat bacterial communities from Lake Vanda, McMurdo Dry Valleys, Antarctica- Oligotrophic Lake LV.19.MP7.P2 | ecosystem: Environmental > Aquatic > Freshwater > Lake >... | reverse complement strand
GCGGTGATCGAACGCATCAATCAAACCAACGACGGCATGTGGCAGTGGCACCTGCGGGATGTTGTGCGCGCAAAGCGGCTGCGCAAACCGAAGGGGCATCGGCAGCAGGTTTGGTTCAGGCCGTTCTGATTACGACTGCTCGCGCCAACCGTCTTTAGCGCCTTGTGTCACTTGATGTGTCATCGGCGACGGTGCAACTGAGGCTCTTGTCATACATTTCAGACCGATCGAAGCAGCAAGGGCGTCGCTTGCCTTTGGCGAGCATGTCGCAGGCGTTCCTGATCTGGCGCGCGTAAGGGAAGTGGCGAATCAAGCAAGCCGACGCGCGACCGCTTGGCGTTCTGCTCCCCGAGGAAGCTTCGTCATTGGCAAGACCCCGGACATCGGGCCGGAGGTCGACGAAACGGTGGGCCCGAAATGGAAAGACATGGCAACGATGGGAGCCTTGGTCGCATACAGAACGACTCGGGCGGTTGCTAGCCGTCCGAGTCGTTTTGTGGATGAAGAAGTTAGGGGGGAAGTTCTCGAATTCGGGTTATCGCCTTCGGCGAACGAGGCCGAACGCCGAAAGTGCCACGAGGCTGATCGCGCCCGGTTCGGGCAGTTGTGACCGCACCGCGCCGCCGGGGAAGGGCGAGTTGTGCAGGTTGAAATAGAAACCGATCGGGTTGGCGATGATCGCATCAATCTGCGTCGATGAAAGCCCGGTTTTCGTTGCCTGCAGAAGGCTGCCGTTGCGCGATGCTTCGGCGTTGCCGAAATCGAGGCGAATCGGGCCGTTGGTGGTCGCCGGCGCCTGGTGGATGTGCCAGCCGCCCAGCGGCGTGGCGATGTTGCCAATGACCAGATCGAACACCGCAAACCCGGTGCTTCCGCCGGTGCCGCTGTCGAGCAAGACGGTGCCGTTGGCGAAGCCGTCGGCGTCGCCCTGGTTGGGCACACCGCCGGCGGTGACCTCGGCAGCGCCCGTCGCGGCGATATTAAACGTCGCGGTGACCGCCAATGAAGAACTCGCGCCCAGCGCAAGCGCCGCCGCGGTCACAATTAGAGGTAAACGCATTTCCTACCAAACCTTTTCCAGTTCCCGAGTGTTTGAGAAACATATCGCCGGCACGCGGTATTGGGAAGCAAAATCCCGGCCCACGCGTAAAGAAAAGTGGCCGCGAGACGACGGATCATCGCGTGCGGGGTCATCGCCGGCGCGGTCATCGCTTGCGGCGCCCCGATTTATTTTGGGCCGGCTGCCGCTTCGTTTTGTTCGTGCGGCTCGTGTTGAAGTGCTGCCCGCGTTTGCCGCCCTTCTTCACCGATTGTGTGGCATCGACCGGCGTGCCGCGCGATTGCGAAGCGAGTTGGCTGATTTGCAGGCCAAGCTCACGCCGGGCCAGATCGACGCGCACCACAACCACCTTGACGACGTCGCCGATTTTGATGCGTGTCCCCGTGCGCTGCCCGCGGACGCTTCCGCCGCGCTCGTCGACGTCCCACCAGTCGTCCAGCAAATCTTCGTACCGAATCAGCCCGTCGATGAGGTACTCGCGAATCTGCACAAAAATGCCGAAGTTGGTGATGCCCGTTATCACGCCGGCGAATTCGTCGCCGATGTGGTTCTGCATGAGCGTGAGAATCTTCACCTGCCGCAACTCGCGCTCGGCGTCTTCGCTGCGGCGTTCGGTGAAGCTGATGCGCTTGCCGATTTGCACCAGCTCCTGCTCGCTGGGAATGTTCTGCGGGTCAATCCGGGCTTTCTTCTTCGATCCGCCCGCCGTCGCTTCGAAATACGCATCGAGCAAGCGATGAATCGTCAAATCGGCATAGCGGCGGATGGGGCTGGTGAAGTGCCCGTAATGGTCGCTCGCCAGGGCGTAATGCCCCACCGTCTTCGGCGAATACTCCGCGCGCGTCAGGCTCTTGAGCACCGCCAGATTGATCGCAAATTCTTCGGGCGTGCCTTTCACCGTCTTGAGCAGGGCCTGAATCGCGTGCCGATCCACCACCTTCGGCAATCGATGCCCGGCGACCTGCACGAACTGCCGCAGCCGCTCGCTGCCCTGAAGATCAGGTTCGGGGTGAATGCGGCGGAGGAACGGCACGTTGAGTCGATCGAGCAATCGGGCGACCGCCTCGTTCGCCTCGACCATGAACATCTCGATCAGCGTGTGCGTGAAACTCGTATCTTCCGGCACGGCATCAATCACTTTGCCATCTTGATCGAGCACCAGTTCCACTTCCGGCAAATTCAACGTCAACTGTCCGGCGGCGAGGCGGCGCTTTTGGATGCGTTTGGCCAAGGCGTCCATTTGCATCAGCAGTTCGACCACCTGCTTGGGATAGTCGCTCGGTTTGCGCGCGCCATCGGGGTGACGAATCTCCGGCTTGCCGTCGAGAAGGTCTTGCGCTTCGGTATACCGCAGCCGCCGGGCCGACTTGATGATCGTGTTCGCGAACCGCGTCGCAACAGGTTTGGCATCCTCACCGAGCGTGATGAACGCGCTTTTACACAACCGCGGCACGCCTTCCTGCAGGCTGCAAACGCCGTTGGAAAGCACCTCGGGCAGCATGGGAATGACGTGGCCGGGAAAGTAGCTGCTGTTGCCGCGTTTGGAGGCTTCCTCATCCAGCGCCGAACCTTCGCTGACAAAATGCGACACATCGGCGATGTGTACGCCCAGCTCGATCAGGCCGTCATCGGTTCGCGAAAGCGAAATCGCATCGTCGTAATCTTTGGCATCGTCCGGATCGATGGTGCAGATGATCTCGCGGGTAAGATCGAGCCGATTCGCGGCCTCTTCTTTCGGATTAAACGATGCAACGGCGTTGGTGGCCTGCGCCTTGCACGCATCGGGGAAATCGCCCGGCAGATTAAACTGCACGATCACGCTCTTGAGATCAACATCCTTCTCACCGGCGGCACCGAGCACTTCGGTTATCACGCCCTGCGCGCGTGTTGTATCGTCCGGCCATTGCGTAAGCTCGACAACCACCTTCGTCCCCGCGCGAATGTGCCGAGCCGCGGCATCGGGGGTGAGCACGGGCTGCGTGAGCGTGTTGCCGTCGGGCAGCATCATCCACTCGCCGTGCAGCTTCTGAAGCGTGCCGACGAACGTCTGATGCGTGCGTTCGATCACCTCGGCAACGCGCCCGGTGAACATGGTCTTACCTTCACGCTGGCTGCGGCTGGTGATGCGGGCGGCGACAATATCGCCGGTAATCGCCCCGCCGTTGTGGCCTTCGGGTATGAACAGATCTTCATGCCCCGCCGGGTCGGTCGGTACGACGAAACCAAACCCGCGTTTGTTGTGGCGATAAGTGCCGATGATGTTCTGACTCGCCTGCTTCGCCGCCGGCAGGACAATGTTGCCCCCGGCCCCCATCGCCACGCGGCCTTCGGTCATGAGATCGCGCAGCGCGTCGCGAAATGAGCCGTAGTGCTCTTCGCCGGTGACATCGAGAGCGCGAGCAATCTTACGCGGCTTGGCCGGCCGGTAATCGGGGTGTTTGATCAGATCGACGATTCGCGAGGGGAGGTTGTGGGGCACGATGACAATGATATCCGCTCATCTGCAGAAAGTTTACCTGCCGCTTCGGCTGGGATCATGCCAGCAACCGCGTCGCCGACCATCGCACCGTGTTCGTCTGATGGTTTTGAAGAGACGAAGTCACCACGATTTTGTTCTCCGGCGTAACCAGTAGATTGGGCGTGGCGGCGCTGGAAAGTTTGGTGTCGATGGTGACAAGTCCATCGCCGCCGCCGAAGGTGGTGTCGCGCTTGCCGTTTTTGGTCAGCCGCATCACCTGCACATCGCCGTCGGCCACCCCGCCGCGGAGGACGCGCCAAGCGATGATTCGGCCGGTGGAATCGACGTCGAAGTTCTCAAAGCCGGCGGCGGCGACGCCGTTGTTGCCGAACGCGCGGTCCGCATTGCCGCGAGCGCTCAGGCGATATAGACCCGTGGCGGTTGAACGGGTGTAAAGCAGCGATTCGTCGGATTGCGCGGCAAGGGGAATGCCGTCGAAGAGAATTCCATGACCTGAATAAAACGCAGGATCAACTTCGCCGGATGATTTGTATTTGAGCAGGGCAGGGCTAAAGACGGCCGGCGGGTCGTCGAGCACTGCTTCGGTTTCGAATACTCGACGCAGATAATAGCCGGCGCGGCCGGGAATCACGACGAGTCGGTCGGAGTCGTACGGGCCGCGATAGCAGTTATAGTCACTTACCGATCCGATGGTAAGGGCGATCACCTGCCCGCTCGGTGCTAACGCGACACCATTGAAAGAGTTGTAGGTGTAATCTTTCCAAAGCAACGAAAATTCCCCGTTCGGCGACAGGTGAACTGTCGTGCCGGTCGTCTCGATTGAGGCGATGGGGTTATTTACATCAGTTGCAGAAAATCGTCCGTCAATTACTCCGCTGGAATCGGCAACGAAATACAAGGCTGCCAAGGCGTCACGGTCACTCTGGGTGCCTTCGGCAACGTAAAGTGTTGAGCCGTCGCCACGGGGCAATAGTGCCGGTAATCCAAATGTCAGCGCATCGTCCTGGTAAGCCGCGCCGCGCTGCACAATGCCTATATCTCCGTAGTTGCGGTCCACCCGTCCATTGGGCATGAATGCCACCCCACCAAAGGCACCGCCGCCGCTGATGCCTTGGATTAACCTTCCCGTCGCATCGACCGCTTGCGTGTCATAGTTGGTATTGATGAGCGCTGTTGTCGTCCGCTGTCGAAAAACATTTCCAGTTGAGCTGCTGAAAAATACACGGCTTCCACCGGCAAATATCAAATCGCCGTTCGCTGACTGTCCGGACAGCACAACACCGTAACGCAATGGAATCAATTCTCTCTCGGCGATCAACCGCCCCTTTGAAGAAACGCGTATAAGGACGGGCGTCGTCCGATCTACCTCAAATTCGGTCTTGTTGGCGCCAATTGAGATTGATCCGTCGTTGCGGATGACTTCGTGAAGGAAGCGGACGCCCACGACATCCGGAGAGCCAAGCGTTTCGGCGCGAAACCGGCCGTCCGAACCGAAAGCCGTATCAATCGTTCCGTTGTCATTCAAAATTGAAATATAGTCTTCACGCCCCACCAGCAGTCGCCCGCCAGCCAAGGGCGACAGCCTCGATGCTGCAATTCCCGTTACGACACCGGCCCGTCCGAAGGTCGGATCGAGGCCGCCGTTGGAAACGAAGCGATATGTCTCGTAATTCTCGTAGCTCTTGGTGCCGGAAATGATTAGTCGTCCCGCATCGTCCATGCCCGAACTCATCAGTTCGAGATTCGCAACGAGTTTAATGCCGTCCTGATCAAATGTCCGATCGAAAACACCCCGGTCGGTCAAACGCCCCACAACGGTCTGGTCGTAGGGATATTCGTCACGTTCGGCCTCAGCGACGGCGAAGGAAATTCGGTCGCGCGCATCGACATGCACCGCGCTGGTTAGGTCATAGCCCCGCACACCCAGGGCCACTTTTCCATCGCCGCTGAAAGAACGGTCGAGCTTGCCCGCCGGGGTAAAACGATAGATGGAAATTTCACCGCTTCGGAACGGATACTCCGTTTCATACGGGTCATCGTTTCCGACGGCTGCCGCGACAATCAGGCGATTTCGGCTATCGAGTTTTGCGGAAACGGGAAGCGCGTAATCGCCATATCGCGGCATGATCTGCGCGAAACCGCCGGTCGCGAACGTGGAATCGATCCCGCCGCCGTCATTGATGCGAAAAATAAAAACCTGTGATAGGAAAGCGGTATCATCGATCGCGTTGATTGGCGACTCGCCGCGCGCCACCACAAGCGTCTGGCGACGGCTCGTCGGAAATGTGGCGACGATTGAGACGTTCGTGAAGTCGCTCTCGAATGGCAGCGTCGCCGCCCCGACAATCGCCCCGTTGGCTCCGAACGATCGATCAACATCCCCGCCGCTGAGCAATCGGCGTGATTCAAGAAATTCGATTGTGGTGAACATCGTGCCCCTTGGTGTTGAAGCAGGAATATTGTAGCACCATTGTCCGCCAAGCAAATGGGGAATCGGTGTCCCGCCAATTGGCATGCAAGTGCCGATTCTGTAAGAACTTACCCCCCCGCGATCGCCGGCACGATGCTGATTTCATCACCGGCCTTTACCACGGTCGAGAGATTTTGCAGGAAGCGGATGTCTTCATCGTTGACATACACGTTGACGAACCGATTCAACTCGCCGGGCGATTTGAACAGCCGCTTCTCGATTCCCGCGGCGCGGGTGATGAGTTGGGTGAGGACGTCGGCGACGTTGCCGCCTTCGAATTGAAGGACGTCCACGCCGTCGGTGAAGGTTCGCAGGGGGCTGGGGATTCTTACTTTGATCGGCATTTTTTCTCTTCTTTCTGGTTCCCTCGCCCGGTACGCCGGGAGACGGAGTTAGATTGTTCCCGCCAGCACCGCTTCTTCGATCGACGCCTTGCCATTCAGCCGCGCGTCGAACTCGCGCAGATTTGCGCTGATGGGTTCGCTTTCGTTCAATTGCCCGTCGAGGGTTTCGAGCGTTTTCATGCCGCTGCCGGTGATGCCGATGACGATCGATTCGTCTTGCGGAATGCGCCCGGATTGGATCAGCTTGATCGCCGCCGCCAGTGTGGTTCCGCCGGCGGGTTCGGTCCAGATGCCTTCGGTTCTGGCCAGCAGCTTGATGGCGTCGATAATTTCGGGGTCGGTCGCACTGGCGCCGTAGCCGCCGGATTGTTTGACGGCGTTGTAGACGTAGAACCCGTCGGCGGGATTGCCGATGGCGATGCTCTTGGCGATGGTGCGCGGCTTTTGCGGAACAATGGTGTCTGACCCCTTTTCGATCGCCGTCACCACCGGATTGCAACCCGCAGCCTGGGCGGCGTAAAACTTGCTGTCGTTTCCTTCCACCAAACCCAGTTCGATCAACTCTTCATACGCCTTGTGAACCTTGGGCAGAATCGTCCCGCCGGCGACGGGGAGAATCGTGTGCTTCGGCAGCTTCCAGCCGAGTTGTTCGGCGATTTCGTATCCGAATGTTTTAGCGCCTTCGGTGTAGTACGGGCGAAGGTTGACGTTGAGGATGGCCCAGCCGTATTTGTCGGCGATTTCAGAGCAGAGCCGGTTCACATCGTCGTAGTTGCCTTTGATGCGAATGACGCTCGGCCCGAACACCTGTGAGCCGACGACTTTGCCGTTCTCCAGATCATGCGGAATGAAGACAAAGCACCGCAACCCCGTCGCCGCCGCGTGTGCGGCGACGCTGTTGGCGAGGTTGCCGGTGCTGGCACAACCGACAGTATCAAACCCGAACTCGACGGCTTTGCTGATCGCCACCGAAACGACGCGCTCTTTGTATGAATAGGTCGGGTAGTTGGCCGAATCGTCCTTGATATAAAGCTCTTTGCACCCCAGTTCATCCGCCAGCCGATCAGCCCGGCGCAGCGGGGTGTTGCCGGAATGAAAACCCGTCACCGGTTTGTTCACCGGCAGCAGATCGGCCCATCGCCACACATTCCGCGGGCCGGCGGCGATTTTCTCGCGGGTGAGTTTCTTTTTGATGGCGGCGTAATCGTAGACGACTTCGTACGGGCCGAAGCAGTCTTCACAGACGTGAACGGCTTTGGCGGGGGAGAGTTTGCCGCACTCTCGACAGCGTAATCCTTGAACGTAACTCATTGACGCAGACTCCTTTGCTTTCACTGTCGTGTTCCGACCCGCGTGTTCGCTTTCAGCTCACAGCGCGGCGTGTGGATAAACACGACACAAAACAAAAAACGCCTCTCCGATAAGAGAGGCGTCAAGTCGATTGCATCTTGAGCTTCAGCTTATCTTCCCTGCAACATCGCCAAGACGGGCGACTGCAGGAGGGAATTAGCACCGGACGCAAATTGTGAGGTCATCACAGTTTACCGGTTGCTGTGGCTTCATCGGGCCCTTGCCCTCGACCACTCTCGATAAGGAGACGTCTTCAGTTGTCAGAGTAAAATAGTAGACACTGCCGCGGGGATGTCAAGTTATCGTGTTGCGATTCATCCGGATGGACGGATTGATTAGCGACCTTCAGCCAGCCGCTGCGCGATCGTAAGCATTGAATCGAACATGGGTTCGGTCAATCGCCCCGTGAAGGTGTTTTGCTGACTGACGTGGTAGGAGCCAATCAGATGGACCGAATTGAATCGTGCGACGACGGCGTGCGCGAACTTCGGTTTCCTGCCCTTCTCCTCGCGAGCGAACTGACCGTGGCGGCGCAGAAGGTCCAGACTTGCCGCCCAGGCGATGCCGCCGAGGGCGATGATCACTTTTTTGTTCCGCAGCAGTTCGAACTCGCGATCGAGGTATGGCGCGCAGTTGGACACTTCCTGTGGCAACGGCTTGTTGCCGGGCGGCGCGCAGCGGGCTGTTGCCGAGATGTAAACGTCGCGCAGGATCAGGGCGTCGTCGCGGTGTTTGCTTGTCGGTTGGTTGGCCAGCCCCGCGCGGTGCAGCGCCGCGAAAAGAAAATCGCCGCTGCGATCACCGGTGAAGATGCGGCCGGTGCGATTCGCCCCGTGCGCGCCCGGGGCCAGGCCGATGAACCAGATGCGTGCGTTCTCGTCGCCGAAGCCGGGCACGGGTTTGGCCCAGTATGCTTCGTCGGCATAGGCGCGGCGCTTGGTCTGCCCCACTTGCCGGCAATACTCCCGCAACCGCGGGCAACGCCGGCAGGTTTTGACTTGCGCGTGAAGCTGTTTCCAATCTGCTATGCCGCTCACATCATCGATTATACGACGACAGGAATGGAACTACCGCCTCGAGAATTCCGTTACATCGACGCCGGGCTGTGAGCTTCAAGCGAACACCCGGATCGCGCGTCGAAATCTGCAAATCCACACGACGTCGCCACCGGAAAACCCGCGTGTTCGCCAAGGCTCACAACACGGCGTGGGGGCTAACCGCTTCGGTTTGAATTTCCTGGATTGCCGCACGACTTGGCCTTAAGAGCCAGGATCGTGGCACCCGTGGTCTACTTTGTTCGGCAAGTGCTTGAGAACCGCCGGCTACATTATTGTCCGCTCAATCCAGCGGCGCGGCGCTGAAATCGTAGGTGCCGCTTGAGCCGTCGGGTTTGCTCCACACCATCGTGCCGACGATGCGGCTGTTGGACAGCACGCCGTTCCAGACGATCGTGCCCTGCTCTCCGTTGCTCATCGTCGTGGTGAAACCGATGGCGGTTTCGCTTAACGTGGTGAGCGTATATTGCGATCGTCCGAAACCCAGCGGACCGAACGCCTCGGCGGTAAAGAAGCCGTCGGTCTCAAAGAGCACCATGTCGTTAAAGGCGTTGCGACCGTTGTTGAGCGACGCCTCATCGGGCGTCACCTGCACGGACCAGACTTGCAGGAAAGTAGCCGCTCCGGGCAAGTCTTCCGGATCATCCGCGGCAAAACCGGTGCGCGAGGGCGCGAACGCCGAAGCGGCAGCAAGGACAGCAGCAAACCAACGTGTGCGATTCATACAGCCTCCAAAACTTAGCGAAACAACGCGTCAGGTCTGCTGTTGATTTACGATACATTCGCCGCGCGTGCGTCGGTGAAAACGTCAATGTGAAAACATCAGTGTGAAAACGGATCGGTCGGCAGGCCGCTTTGCTTTCGAATCCGGCAGGCCGCGTCCCATATTGCGTGTTCCTGCCGCAGACACCGCACCAGGCTCGACGCCGACACGCCCAATAACGCCGCCGCGCCCGAGACTTTGCCGTCTGTAACGGCCAACAGGTCCAGCGCGTGCGCCGCGACGCGCGCGAAATCAGCGTTCTTTGCATTCACCCGAATCTGCCCCGCGCCTTTATAAGCCGTGATCCAAGCCGGCGGCGCATAGCCGCGCACGACGACTGCCGATCGCACTTCAGCGGCGATCTTATGACGCAGCCGATGCAGCGCCCGCGTGCGATTCTGGGCCTGCGATCGGAAGTCGTGACTGTGAGCCTCAATGCCCGTCGGCAAATGCATAATCTTCGCCGCCGACGACGTTTTGTTGCGCTTCTGCCCCCCCGGCCCACCGGACTTGTAGAACTCGACTTTGCAATCGCGAAGAAGGGATTCGTCGGGGAGGGAGAGGATGGTGTCGATGGTGAGGGGCATCGGGTCGAAGTTCGGCAGTCGTGTGCTTTCAATCTCGTCGGCACTTTAATGATCTACAGCGATCCTGCGCAGTGCATCGCAAAGTAGTGTCAGTTGCTGCGCCGGGTCACACAGCGATCGCGCGCGGGCGGGCCCGGAGACGGCGAACGCCGCCCGGAGTTGTTGCGATTCAATGCACCGCTTCAGCGCCGAGGCCAGCTCGTCGGCGTCGCCCGGAGCGGTCAAGATGCCGAAGTCGGGCACTAGAATCTCTTCACCGCCACCGCAGCGTGTGGTGATAACCGTAAGGCCGGCGGCGAGGGCTTCAACAAATGTCAGGCCGAACGGCTCGGGGGAAATGTTTGGCTGGCAATGAATGTCTGCCGCGGCCAGCACCGTGGGAACATCGTTTCGTTGACCGAGGAGGCGAATTCGATCATCAATCTTCACCGCGCGCGTGGCATCGAGCACTTTGTTCTGGAACGTCTTCTCGTGTTCTCGCTGCGTACCGCCAGCAATCCAGAGAGTCCACGGCGTGCTTGTTTGTAGTCTCCCCAGCGCCTGAACCAGTATCTCGTGCCCCTTGTATGGTTCCCACCGTGATGCCATAACGATTACCACGTCGGCGTCGCCCGTCTGCAACGACCGCCGCAGCCGCGATCGTTCTTCATCGCTGCGATCACCCTGAGGCGGATTGGACGGGCAATGCACCACGACATGCTTCGCTTCTGAGAACGCGGCCACCGGTAGCTTCCTGGCCGTGAATTGACTGTTGGCGATGACCAGTGGAACCGGCACCCGCAGCGCGCGCCGTTCGAGCCAATGAACGCCTTGCAGCGTATCGTGCAGGAAGATCGCCCGCGGTCTCGCGCTTGTACCCAGGACCGCATGCGCCCAGCAGCCGTGCGCAATGGTCACGTCAATCCGCTTCTCGCGACACACCCGCCGGGCGCGGGCGCGCGTGCCCCAGATCGTCCAGGGTTTGATGAAACGCGTGGGGCCGATATACGACACGTCAACGCCGGTCTCGCGCAGCCGGCGCGAGACCTCGCCTTCGTAGCTCACCGCAAAGTGCGGGATCATCGCCGGACAGCGATGCCGCTCCTCCGCCAGTGTCAGCAGCATGCGCTCGACCCCTCCGAAGAGGTTGCCGGCGCACACGTGGAGCACGTGCAGCGGCGCGTCGGATTGTTTCGTTGCTATCGATGACATGGCCGAGTCATTGTCGCTGATCACAACGAAAGACAAAGCCCGCGGAAACATTGCGGGCTTCGTCTGCACTCGTTTTTTACTGATCTCACCATCACACACGCTGCTTCAACCGCAGGTGCTGTTCCACCGGCGGGCGGCCGATGGGGTAGTATTGGAAGCCGTTTTCGCGCATTACATCGCGGTTCAGGCAATTGCGGCCGTCGAAAATGATGGGCATGTTCATCGTCGCGCTGATTTTGCGGAACGGCAGCGTCGTGTACTGCGGCCAATCGGTGCAGATGGCGACGGCGTCGGCCGTGGTGGCGGCGGTGACCGGGTCGTTGCACCATTCGACTTTATCGCCGAACAGCAGCTTCATATTATCCATGCCCTTGTAGTCGTGCGCCTTCACGTGCGCGCCGCGTTCGAGCAGATAGTTGATCACGTCGATCGCCGAGCTTTCGCGGACGTCGTCGGTGTCGGCCTTGAACGCCAGGCCCCACACCGCGATGGTCGCGCCGCTGATTGGCCGGCCGAGCTTTTCCTGAATCTTGTCGACGAAGCGCTTTTTCTGGTTCTTGTTCACCGTTTGAATCGCATCGACAAACAGGTTTTTGTAACCCGCCTGCTTGCTGATGTGCTCCATCGCCGCGACATCTTTGGGGAAGCAGCTTCCGCCGTAGCCGCAGCCGGCGCGCAGAAAAGCCGGGCCGATGCGCGCGTCGGAGCCAATGCCTTTGCGAATGTCTTCCACATCGGCGCCGTAGTGTTCGCACAGAACGGTCATCTCATTCATGAAGCTGATGCGCGCCGCCAGCATGCTGTTGGCGGCGTATTTGGTGAGCTCGGCGCTTTCCCAGTTCATGGTGATGAAGTTCTCTTCACGCTGGATGAGCGTATCGTACAGGCGGCGCATGGAGCGGAACGCTTCCACGCTCTCGCCGCCGATGACGATGCGGTCGGGCCGCAGGCAGTCTTCGACCGCGGTGCCTTCTTTCAAGAACTCGGGGTTGCTGACGACCGCCACGTTGGCCTTGGTCTGCTGCTTGAGGAAGTTGTAAAGCTTGCGGTTGGTTCCCGCCGGCACGGTTGATTTGACGACGATGGTGACGAGGAACTCGGTATTCAGTTCGGCCAGGGCGTCGCACACTTCCTTGCCGGCGCCTTCGAGGAACGACATGTCAACGGTGCCGTCGGGCTTGGGAGGCGTGCCGACACACAGGTAAACCACCTCGGCATCTTTGACGGCGGCCCGCACGTTGTCGGTGAAGCTGATCTGCCCGCTTTTCTGCGTTTCGCGCAGAAGATCGTGCAGGCCCGGCTCGAAGATGGGGCACTCGCCGCCCTGCAGGGTCTTGAGCTTTTTAACATCCTTTTCCACGCCGCGCACGTTATGGCCGGTGTGCGCCAGGCACACGCCGGTAACCAGACCCACATACCCACAACCGATGATTGTTACGTCCATAGCATTTCCTTCACTTACACTTGCAAGCCAGAAGTCGGGCTGGCCGAAACTTGGGCCGAGGAGTATAGCCGATTGGTCGGCGATGTCTTGGTCCGACTGTATCGAATACATCGGACATTCAGATAGCGCACTGAGTTTGTCGGCGGGGGGAAATTGATCTTTATCGACAATACCGGCCCGCTACACCGGCTTGAGTTCTTCGGCGACCGCCGGTCGGAACTCCAGCACGCCGGAATCATCGATCGGGGGCGACGGGGAGGTTGTCGAGCCATCGCTTAAGCCGCCGTCTTCCAACGGTTTAGGTCGATCGACGACGGTGCGTTCATGCACCATCCCCATCTTATAAGCCGCCACCACAATCGACCCGAAAATCACCAGATACGCCGCCACCGCATATCGCGTGCGCATGAACACCATCGCCGTGCCGAGCAGCATAAACCCGATCGCCAGCGCGTAACTTAATATGACGGCCTGTTTCACCGATAACCCGCGCGCCACCAGTTGATGGTGCAGGTGCTGCTTATCGGGCGAGAAAAGCGGTCGTCCGTTCACATACCGCCGGGCGAACGCCAGGCTGGTATCGAGGATGGGCAGGCTGAACATCACCAGCGCCGCCAACAGCCATCGGCTGTGAACTTCCGCCATCAGGATGATCATCAGCCCGCACGAGAATCCCAGGAACATGCTGCCCGTGTCTCCCATGAAGATGCTCGCGGGGTTGAAGTTGTAGGGCACAAACGCCACCACTGCGCCCAGCAGCCCCAACGCCAACACCACGCGGGCAGCGTCCCAGTTCGCGCCGGCGCCGTCGCCCCACATGGCCAGGTTAACCGCGAGAATGGTGTAGCCGAACGCCACAATGGTCGTTACCCCGCCGCACAGGCCGTCGAGGCCGTCCATCAGATTGGTTGCGTTGCAGCAGAAGACGATGACCGCCACGACGAACGCACAACTGGTCGACATCACCAGCCAATCCGGCGGAACACCGGCATCCGGCCAGCCGAATAAGTTAAACGTGCGAATCGTCAGCGGCTTGAAAAGTGGCATCGTCGCCTGCGTGCCCACCCCGTTCATCAGCAGCAGCACCGCCGCAAACACCTGTCCGCCGATTTTGGTCGTGGCCTTGATGTGCATCGTGTCGTCGAACAGCCCGAGCACCACGATCACCGTGGCGCCGACTACAATGCTCCACGGAATCACCACATGCAGATCAAGCCCCGGCGCTGCCCGGTGCATGTACAAAAACTGGCTCATCGCCAGCCCGCTGATCCACCCCAAAAACACCGCCACCCCGCCCAGATAGGCCACCGGCTTTCGGTGCATTTTCCGCACGCCGTCGGGTTTATCAATGATCCCGTAAAACGTCGCCACCCGGCGCATCACCGGGGTAAAAATGAAGCTGATGACGAAAGCCGCATAAAAAACGAATACGTAAGGCGACAACACATCGTCCGCAGAAAACGCGGGGGTCGTAACCAGCGGCGAAGATTGTGACAAAACCGAATTTGACATGAGCACACAATCATCAATGCGCCGCCGGCCCACCCGTCGCAACGCCAGGCCACGGCGCCGGGGGAGCGGGCAGGGTGAGGGAGGTTACCCGCGGCGGGATAAGGTGTCTATCGACAAGGAATTAGCACCGCATGAGCGCCTGCGCCCGGAGATTTCTGCCGACGTCGAAGCCCGACCAGCATGTAAAGCCCCAAGCCGAGTCTGAGCGTAAGCGATGACGCGGATCGAAGGGCAGAAAGTTTGGTGCGCCGAAGAATCCGGGCGTTCGCTAAAGCTCACAACCCGGCTTGAACAACCTCCACGCGCGGTGTGCCGCGCAGCACATTGTTTCTTCCAGACCCCGGCTCGTAGCAATCACACGCAATATGTGCTGCGCGGCACAAGTTTGTGAAATTTTTCACAATTTATGTAAGTTATTGATCCAACGAATCTTACAAATGACACTCTCGAACAAGCGGTGGCGGGCACCCCTAACATCGTGTTAAGAAAACGCCCGCCCCCACGCCGCCGCGGAGCCTTAGCGCCGCGTCGGTTCGAACCCCAAAGGCTCCTAAGCACACCATTTTTAGATTAAGCCAGATTCCCGTCGCAGAAAGTGAATGGATCGACGGCGCCTCGCCCATCCCGTTGATACCGGCCGCCGTCCCTTGCCCCAATACCCACCGATTATCCGACGCCCAGACGCGGCGGTTCACTGATGCCTGCAACTCCAATCAGAGGGCAAGATACCGAATTATCGAGAGGTGTAGCTGCAATAAACAGCCGCCGCAACAGACATTTTTTTTAGGAGCCGCAATGTCGTCAATTCCATCTGGTAATGTAGGTACGTATGGTGCGACTCGATCCGTCAATACCATTGTCGATCGAACCACGCTTGCCCCTTTTGATCGGATTCGCTGGGGCCCGATCGTAGCCGGACTGTTTGGTGCGCTCACCGTGATGGCCGTGCTTGGCGCGCTAGGCGTGGCAGTGGGTCTTTCCAGCGTAGATGCCGGGGAGCGGGCCAGTTCGTATGGAATGGGCGCTGGAATCTGGGGCATTATTTCTGCACTAATCGCGTTTTTCGTCGGCGGGTGGATTGCTTCCAGCACCACTGCGCGCCGCTGCGGATGCACCGGTGTAATGCAGGGCGCGATGGTCTGGATGGTGACCATTCCACTCCTAATCTACTTGCTCGCGGGCGGAATCGGAATGGCCGTGCAGTCGGCCGAAGAACGCAACGTGAATGTCATTTCCAGAAACGATGTTTACCCGGATCGCGCGGGCAACGCGGCCCTTGATAGCACTCTCGCGACGGGCAATCTCAACGCGGCAAACGACACCCGCCTGAACACCCGCGACGAAGCCAACGCCCGCACCGGCGCGAAAACCGCCTGGGGAACATTGATTTCCATGCTCCTGGGCTTGGCCGCCGCATGTGCCGGCGGGTACTTTGGCTCACGCGATGATGTGGACGGCACTTCCCACTACGACGCCGACGCGAACCTCGCCAACAATCCGGTTCGCAATCCATAGAACCCGAGCAATCGAAATCGGCGTGACCTTCTTAGGTCAGTCCGCTCCGAACGCCAACGCCGAGATCAAAGCCCTTTAACTGCGAAGTTAAAGGGCTTTTTGTTTTTGAAAACGGAGAGGAAGGGATTCGAACCCTTGTTACGGTTTCCCGCAAACAGCATTTCCAGTGCTGCACCTTCAGCCACTCGGTCACCTCTCCAAATGGGCCGGGCATCATACCTGTTGTGCGGCGGCGGGCCAACTAACTTGAGCTTCGCCTGATGCACTGTGCAGGGCCACCGCATATCACCCGAATTACGAGCTGCAAGCGTCAGCCACCGGTGATGTTGTTGCAGGAATCGGGTCGCTGACGCTCGCCGCTCTTTATATGCGCTGGCCCTGATGCAACGCGACGGCCGCCGGCGTGATTCTCACTCGCTTGCCCGTAGAATGTTACGCGTGGCGGAGTACGCGCGAGAACCCTATCAGCCTTTGGTGTCGGCCGGTGAGATTGATCATCACGTCACCGACATGACCGTGACGTTCGCCGCCGACGTGACGCTGGCCCAACTTCAGGCGCAACTCGCGCCGCACAACCAGTGGCTGCCGATCGACGGCGATTCGGCGGTGCCGATCAGTCAACTCGTGCTTCGCAACAGCACCGGCCCGCTTCGGCTCGGGTACGGCGCGTGGCGCGATCTGCTGCTGGGCGCGCAGTTCACCAACGGCGGCGGCGAGTTGATCACCGTCGGCGGGCGCGTGCTGAAAAATGTCGCGGGGTATGACGTGACGAAACTGCTCGTTGGCAGTTACGGTGTGTTCGGTTCGCCGGTGACTTTCACCGCGCGCACATGGAGACGCCCGGCGGGCGCGCTGCATGTGTCGTTGAGCGTCAGTGCGGTCGAGAAGATGACATCGATCATCGCCTCGCCGCTCAAGCCGCAATGGGCCTTGCTCCGGCCGGGCGCCCTGCACTTTGGCTATCACGGCGATGAGGCGTCGATTGCATATTTCCAATCGCATATCGGCGCACTGGAACCGACGGGTGCGGCGTGCGTTTCGATCGAAGGCGATGTTGAATTTCGACGAAACCTCTGGAGCGGCGAATTTTCGCTTCGAGCGAGTGTTCCGCCGGCCAACCTCGCCGCGTTCGTCCGCGATTCGCAGTTGTATGATTTTGTCGGGGATGCGGCGTTTGGAATTGTTGCCATAACCCATCAAGGCACGATCGACATCGCTTTGTTCCGCGAAGCCGCCAAGCGGCTGCGGGCGACGCTTTTGGAGTTTGATCGTCATGGTATGCCGCGCGCGTTGAACCTTGAACCGGCGACGTACGCAATCCTTGAGAAACTCAAAACCGCGTTCGACCCCGATGCCACCTTGCCGCCCTTACCGAAGAACGTGGTATGAGCAATTTATCGTCATCGAATTCTCCCGATCGCAAGCCGGAGGCTTCCGCCCCGGATTCTTCGAGTGCTTTGCGCATCGACCCGCGCGCCTACGCGCGCGGCCTCTCGTGCGTGCACTGTGGTCTTTGTTTACCCGCGTGCCCGACCTACACCCAAAACGGTAACGAAGCCGACAGCCCGCGTGGGCGGATTCAGATCATGCTCGGATTGGCCGATGGCAAAATCGAGCCGACCGCGCAAGCCGTGGAACATCTTGATCTGTGCCTCGACTGCCGCGCGTGCGAAACGGCGTGCCCGAGCGGTGTGGTGTATCACGAACTGCTCGAAGAAACCCGCGCTCAGTTGCGCCATCTGCCAATCACGCCGGGAAAGAGCGCAGCGCCGTCCCCGCTCCGAAGGCCGTTCAGCGCACGTTTGATCGAGTGGCTATTCCTCAACATCCTGACCAATCCAACGCGCCTCAAACTGTCTCTCGTCGTTCCAAGGATCCTGCAGAAAATCGGCCTCTACGCATTGCTTCGTAAGGTCGGCGTCTTCAACATTCTGCCGGCAGGATTAAGGAAGATGGAACAGATGCTCCCGCCAACGGGACCGATCTGGCCGACGAAACTTCCCGAGCGCATTTCTGCGACGGGAACAAAGAAGGCGACGGTTGCATTTCTACCCGGCTGCGTCGGCAGCGTGATGTTCGAGCGCGTGAACCGCCAGGCGGTGGAACTGCTCAGCGCTTGCGGGGCCGAGGTGATCGTTCCACCGGCTCAAGGTTGCTGTGGCGCGATTCACCATCACAGCGGCATCCATGCGCCGGCGAGGGTGATGGCCCGGCAGAACATCGACGCATTCTTCGCCGCCGGCGAACCCGACTTCATCACCTCCACCATCGCCGGCTGTGGCGCGATGATTCGTGAATACGACTTGCTGCTGCGAGACGATCCAGTGTACGCCGACCGCGCCAAGCGGTTCGTCGCCAAGGTTCGTGATGTTTCCGAAGTGCTGCTGCAGCTCGGCCTGCCCGACCTGCCGCACGCGGTGAACGAAACCGTGACGGTTCACGATGCGTGCCATCTCATTCACGCCCAAAAAGTAAGCGCCGCCCCGCGGCTGCTGCTTGCGAGGGTAAAAGGGTTGAAACTCGTGCCGCTCCCCGAGAGCGACATGTGCTGCGGCGCCGCCGGCACCTACAACCTCACGCAACCGGCGATGGCGACCGAGTTAGCCGACCGCAAACTGCGCCACATCGAGTCGACGGGGTGCAAGGTGTGCGTGACGGGCAACGTCGGCTGCGCCATGCACATTCAGAGCCAGGCGACGGCAACGAAGCGAGCACTGCGCGTCGCGCACCCAGTGGAAATTTTGCACCGCGCGATGTTCGGCCGGTGAACCGGTCGGGACGACGCAAATTACTTCTTTATCTCCCCCACCGCTTCAGCCAGCTTGTCGATCTTGCCGTGCAGTTGCATGATTTCGTGCTGGGCTTTTAGGTTCACCTGATAGTCGGCGTCGGCCCGGATGCGGTCCTTTTCGCCGCTGCGGTTTTGGCTGACCAGGACGAAGATGCTCAGGAAAATGGCTTCGAGTGAGACGATCATGGTCAACAAGCCGAAGGGGTAGGGGTCGGGACCGTGTTCGCCTTTGACTAGATTGAAAAGGACCCAGGCACCGAACCAGATCACGTGGAATGCGACGAACCACTTGTTGGCGCTGATGGCGGCGATGAAGTCGGCGACTTTTTGCCACGTCGTCGACTTTTGCTCGATCAGCAAGTTGGCATTGGTCACGCCGCGGAGTTTGTCGAGGATGTCGCGCTGTCGGGCACCCAGCACGCTGAGCACATCCACTGAGCCGTGCGGGTGTCTTTCCAAAAACGTAATAAAATCGGCGCGGCTAAGGGTAAAACAAGTCGTCGGATCGATGCTGCGGATGCTCGCGGTGCGCACGCCGCCGTCGAGCAGGGACAAGTCGCCGAAGAATGCGCCGTCTTCAAGGACGGCCAGCGTTTGTTCTTTGCCGGTTTCGTCGGGATAGCTGACCTGCACTCGGCCGGTTTGGAGTAGATAGAGTTCGTCGCCTTTATCGCCGATCCAGAAGATCGGTTCGTTGGCACCGAACTTCCTTTCCTTCAGCATGGCGGCCAACGCAGACAGCTCAATCTCGTCGAGCTTTGAAAAAAGGGGAATGCCGGCGAGCAGTGCTGTGTCCATTCGATCTCCGCTTAAACCCCACCGGATCGCAAACTGAAGAGGGGTGATCCGCAGATTAACGCAGATTAACGCAGATTAGAAACTGAATTAATTTGCTCTGAAATTCCCCCCCTCCTGGTACCGGGAGGGGACACGCAGGCTCACGCAGACTTGAAATTGAATTAATCTGCGTTAATCGGCGTTGTATTTCCCCCTCCTGGTACTCCGGGAGGGGGAGAGATGTGGTAAGATCATCTTTGAATCGCGGTGACGGAGGTGATCGCACGGCGAGCAATCGGCGTGAGGAAAGTCCGAACTGCAAAGGTGCGGCCCCATGGGCCAATCCAATGGGTACGGTGCTGGCTAACGGCCAGGCGGCGAAGTTCTGGGCTTGCTCAGAATGAAACCGACGGAAAGTGCCACAGAAAATAGACCGCCGGGGGAGGAAGTGATTGAGTGACCGAGTGATAGTAATGGCGTGATGGATGCAGTAACTCCATCACTCGACCACAACCCCACTCCTTCACTTCCTCCCCCGGTAAGGGTGAAACGGTGCGGTAAGAGCGCACCGCGTTTTGAGTGATCAAAACGGCACGGCAAACCCCACCGGCAGCAAGACCAAATAGGCAGAGACGATCGCCGGGCGACTTGTCACCCGGTTTTCACGGGCTGTCCCGGTCCGTTGAATCTGCGGGTAGGTTGCTTGAGGCTCCGAGTAATCGGCGTCCTTAGAGAAATGGTCGCCCTTCCGAGCAATCGGGAGAACAGAATTCGGCTTACGAGTCGCCGCGATTCATAAACAAACGCCGGCCGGCCCGAATAGGGCCGGCCGGCGATCTTTTGCGGTTGTGATTTGTGGGTTGTGGGTTGGTTGTGGTGGTTTGGAATGATGCAATTCCAACAACCAACCTAAGACCTGAAAACTACAATCTGCAATCTGCAATCGACATTAAGCGTAGGTATCAACCGACCCACCCAGCCCCGTCGCCGCCGCCACGAGCGCGTCGCCCGCCGCCGCCGGGCCTTGCGTCGCCGCCTGGATCAGCTTCACCGCAGCATCGCCTTGTAACTGTTGGTTATCAAGCAACTTACGCGCAACGGCATACTGCACCTGCGAAGCAATCTTCGCCTGCTGCAACCCGATCGCGGCGGAAACAAGTGAATCCATTAGAGAGTAGATCGGCAAACCCCGCACCAACACTTCAATGTCGTCGGCCCGTGCGCAAACCCAGCCTATATCGGACTTTGGATCAATTCACGCGCCCGCTCTCCCTGCGACAGCCTATCCCGGTTCCTGCTCGAGGATGACCGCCGTTCCGTAGCAAAGCACTTCGGTGGCGCCGTTGCCCTTGCTGCCGATGTCGGATGCGTCGTAGCGAAAGCCAAGAACCGCAGTCGCGCCCAGCGACCGGGCGTGATCGATCATGAGGTCATACGCCTGCTGACGGGTCTGCTCGCACATTTCGGTGTACGACCCGATCTTCCCGCCGACAATCGATTTCAGCCCGCCGAGAATGCCTTGCTTGATGGTCGGCGCGCGGACGATGATCCCTCGGACCACGCCCAGATATTGCTTGATTCGGTAGCCTTCAATCGTGAACGTGGTGGTAACGGGTATGGACATGGTTGCCGCCATCATCGCCGGGACACCCGCCGGTTGGAATAGATGCGCCCGCCAGTGCCCATCTGTTTTTTTTCGAAATTATGTTGTGACCCAGTGTGGAAAACTTTAGAATGCGAAGCGTCGTGTGGCACGGACGAATCACATCAAGCCGAATCACATGGCGGTAGGCCAAATTTTAAGAACACAGCAGTTGGTTGTTGAAGTAGCCGACCGGCCACTCGGGTGAGAGAAACGCATCCCACCCCATCCGGCACGTCTAAAGTCGACGCGTAACGGTTTACGTTTGCGTTCGAAGTTTTGATTGACATTTCTTTCGCACCGCCGAGGCAAATTGGGCTGGGGCTCATGGGTTGCGCGGCGGTCGTGGAGCCCCGTCCGTGCGGTCGGCGGGAAGCACACATCAAAAGACCGCTAAGGAGAATTTGCATGCGCACTCGAACCTTACTTGCCGCGGCTGTCGCGGCGACGGTGGGATCGGCAGCCTGGGCCGACCTGACCGTAAACAACAACCTGGGCAATCTTGCGCCGGGCAATTACGCCATCGCGGGAACAACCGTCGGCAACGACAATGGCGCCGACACCTACGCCCCGATCGCGAACACCACCGCGATCTGGGATCAGGACTACGTCTATCAGTTCAACATTGCCAGTGCGGTAACGGCATCGATCGATACCAACGATCCCAACGGCGCTGTCGACAACGACTTCTTCCTCCTCACCAGCCTCGGGACCACCGTGAATGCAAGTGGGCTTAACCAAGCCAGCGGCGCCATCGGTAGCGGGATCGTTGAAGTGGACGGCGTCTATGGCGTCATCCAGGCGGGAACCTACTACCTGAGCGTTGATGCCTGGCGTGGTGTTCCAGGTGCGGCCGGCACGCCGGCGGTCGGTCGCGCCGGCCCGTTCAGCGGCACGCTTGCGCTGACGGCGTTCGTTCCCCCCACTCCCCCGCCGTCCACCGATGCGGTGCTCGGTGGCTCCATCTCCGGCACACTCGCGCCCGGTGGGCACGCGTGGTATCGCTTTGACTACGCCGGCGGCGGCTTCACGCTCGACACCGAAGGCAGCGTCTTTGGGCCGTCCAACGATACCGAACTGGGCTTGTTCAACTCCAACGGCCAGTTGGTGGCCCAGGATGATGACGGCGGCACAGGCTTGCTGAGTTCGCTCAATTCACCCGCCGGATTAGCGGCGGGCACGTATTATGTGGCCGTCGGTGGCTTCAACACCACCCACGCCGGCGGCTTCTCTGCAACCGGCGGAACCAACGGCGGAAGCTTCGTCCTCAACGGCCTGCAGATCGTCCCCGAACCCACCGGCCTGGCCGCGTTGGGATTGGTGGCGTCGATGGTCGTGCGTCGCCGTCGATCAGCCCGTTAAGCCAATTACCATTTTGTAATCGTTCAAAAGTATTTGCACATTCTCTAAAGCAGGAATCTTTGAAGACCGGAGCGGGAGCCAGAAACCGCTCCGGTCTTCGTTTTGGCACAATGATTTGCCACGATCAGCCACTCCGCAAACGCGCGAAGCGGCGCCCGACCCTGTAAGATCAAACGTGGAATGAAGATTTACACCAAGACAGGCGACGACGGTTCCACCGGCCTCATCGGCGGATCTCGCGTGCGCAAGAGCGACCCTCGCATCGAGGTTTACGGCACGGTCGACGAACTCAACGCCTCGATCGGCCTCGCCGCCGTTTCCGCCGCCGAATCGCCCATTCTTTCGATGCTTCGCGCGGTGCAGAATGATCTGTTCGTCGTCGGCTCGCATTTAGCCACGCCCGACCACGAGCCGCCGAGCAAAACCAACTGGCTCCCCCCGATTGATGAACAACTGATTTCGCGCCTGGAACTGCAGATTGATTCCGCCGAAGCCCAACTTCCACCGCTTCGCAACTTCATCCTCCCCGGCGGCGCCGAACTTTCCGCCCGGCTGCACCTGGCCCGAACCATCTGCCGGCGCGCCGAACGGCTGGCGGTTGATTTCTCACTCAACCGGCCGCTTTCGCCGATCATTATTACTTACCTGAATCGATTGAGCGATTGGCTTTTCGTACACGCCCGCCTCGCCAACCACATGGCCGGCGTGGCGGACGTGCCGTGGATCAGCCGCTAGTTCGGCTTGACCTCGGAAACGTTACGCGGGTCGTCGTCCGGAAAATCGGCGATGTATGAATATACACATCGCACATATTCCACCTCGGCCAGCGCTTCCATGCCCCGTATTTTCCCCGCGTCGATCGTGCCTTCGATGGCGGTTTGATCGGCATGGATCTCGCGCACTTCAAGCCCATTCTGCCGGAGCGTGGCGAGCAGCCCCTCAAGGTTTTCCGCGGCCTGATCGGTGGGAATTACAATCACGTCGCAAATATAAGCATCTCGCTGGGCCACGGTGCCGCGGATTGTAGCGAGTGAACAAGGCGACGGTTAGCGGACGGGTCGACGGCGGACGGCGCGCCTTGCGCTTTCGGGGCGTATGCGTGGGGCGACGTGGCGTTCTACTTTGAATCCGGCGGCGGCGGGGCGCGAAAACGGTTGCCGTGGTTTTGGTGATCGCTTCCCATAGTTCCCTTATAGCTACGCTGCAGGGTGACAGTTTTTTAATCGGCTGGGGTGCCACGACTTGACTCTCAGGTCAAGTAGTGCGCGAACGAAGTTACTTCGTTTTCGCCAACCCCACGCCGCACGACTTGGCCTGAGAGCCAAGATCGTGGCACCATCAATTCCTTCTATTCACCGCATCGCACGTTAACCGCGTTCGCGTCACGCAATCGCCGCCGGCGTGTCTTCGCTGCCGTTGGAATCGACCGGTTTGGGCGCCGGCGGGGCGGCGGGCTGATCGCCGGGGTCGCGCGCCACCGAAGCGAACTCCATTCGGTTGGCCGAGTGCAGCGTCCACAGCACCGATGCCGCCGTTAGCGCCAGGATCGATACCAGCGCGATCAGGTAATAGATGGGCTTGGGATCTTTGCCTTCAAACTCTTTCACCCCATCGACCGGCGGGGCTTGGATATCGATCAATCGCTTGGCTTCTTCCTGACGGAACTGCAGATCGCGCCCGAAAGTCGCCACCAACCCTTCGGTGGTCTCTCGGTCGGAAATCAGCCGGGCCATGCGCTCGTCGCCGTTCTGCAGCGCCGCCAATGTATCGCGGGCGGTCCGCAATTCTTTGCCTTTGGCCTCAAACTCGGCCCGCGCGACCGATTCCTGCGTTTGCGCTTCGGCCAAAAGCTTGCGTTGCGATTCCAGCGCCGCCGTCAGCGCCGTCACGCTCTTGCTGGCGAACTCGTCGCCCAACAGTTGCTTGCGCGATTCCACATCGCCCTGCAAAGCGACGATCTTGCCCTGCATCTCCTTCAGCTTCTGCTCGGCGGCCACGCGGTCGGCTTCCAGGATGTCGGCATAGCGCTTGCGCGCCATGGTGATCGAGCCGAGCTGTTCGCGCACCTGCTCGGCCAGCTTTTTCTGCTCTTCCGGCAGATTCGCCACCGCCGGCGAACTGGCGGCGAAGCTCTTTTGCAGCTCTTCCATCTTATCGTCGGCCTTCTTGCGATCGGTGCCGATGTCGCTTTGCATCTTATCGATCATGGCCTGCAGCGACGTGATGGTTTCAACGTGCAGTGGATCGGAACTGAGCAGTTCCTCACGCGACTTGATCATGTTCTCGGTCAGCTTCAACTGGTCTTCGACGGCTTCCACGTCTCTCTTATCCACGCCCGAACCCAGCCCTGCGTTGACTTGCCGGCGGTACAGTTCTCTTTTCTCGTAGAAATCTTTCAGTTGCGGATCGGAGTTGCGCAGCTCGATCGCCCGCTGCTGGGCCTTCTCATCGAGCGTGGCCTTGAGCTGGCTGAGCTGCTGATACTGCTTCTGCTGGCGATCGAGCATTTCACCGAGCAGTTCACGCGCCGTCTTCTGCAAATTCTCAGCGGCGGCGATGTAGTTGATCAGTTCCGGCGATTCGGCCCCCTGCCCCCGGGCCGCTTCAATTTGCTTCTGGAACGCGTCCATCGCGCTATCAATCTCGCCGCGGGCCACGGCGGCCTGCTCACTCTGCTTCGTCTGCAGCGCCTTGTACTCCGCCTGCAGACTGGTGAGCTGCTCGGTGAGCTTGCCAAGCTCTTCATCCTTCTCCGGCGCGGCGGGCGGATTGTCTTGCGCGCTGTGCAGCAGCTTATCAATGCGCGTTTCTTCTGCTTGCGCTTCTTTGAGTTTTGCGATCGCATCCGTCCATTGCTTTTCGGATTCGAGCACGATCGATTGCATTTCTTCGATCTGCCCGGGCTTCGGCCGGCTTTCACCCAGGACGCGTTCTTTCTCAATCTGCGACTTCAAATCAATGAGCTTGCGGTTGTTGCTGTCCAGCTTGTCTTGCGCATCGCGCAGCGCCGATCGCACGCGCGTGACGTTATCAATGCGCGTATTGTTCGACGCATAAATGGTGGCGGCCAGCGCCTGCACACGGTGCCGATCGTTGGGGTCGCTCCCGCGGTAGCGGATGACGAAATCGCCTTTGCGCATCTCCGGCCAGCCGCTGAGCATCACCGCTTTATCGAAGGCAACGGTGTTGCCGAGGAAGCCGTTGTTCACTTCCGGGTTTTTGTCGTGAAGCTGCTTAATTGCATTCCGACGTGTGATATCGACGCGCAGCAGCCGAAGTTGTTCATCCTGCAGATCACGCTGCTCCTTGATGGTCAGCGCGTCGAAGTTGCCGAATTTAATGGCGGTTTCAAAATCGGTATAAACCGGGAAGAGTTGCCAGATCGCGCCCATGGCCCCGCCCATGAGCAGAAACGCCGCCACGAGCAAGCCGGGGATGAACTTCAGCCGCCGGCGGCGCAGTTCGTGCAGGTCGGTCGGTCCGCCTCCGAGGTCGCCGCTGGCTTCACCGCCGGGTTGGGCGACGCGCGCGGTTGGAATGGTTACGTCGGGGCCGAACGAAGGAAGCGGCCGATCGCGGCGTAGGCTCAACGGATCGGCCCGCCGAAGATCGCGCGCCCGGCGTGACGGGAAAGACTGGGGGGCGGCGACCGTTGACCCCAATTCGCCGGTTGCGACGGCGGTCACTTCCGTGCCGGGAACCGCGATCTCCGAGGGCGGCGCGATCTGCTCGGCCAACGCCCCATCACCCAACACGCCATCGCCCAACACGCCATCGTCCAACGCCTTGTCGCCCAACGATGCTTCATCCACTAGGGGCGATGAAGTCGAAAACGCATCGGCCGGCGGCGCTGAACCGAACGGGTCGGACATCGCGATTGCAGCATTGCCGGCGGCAAACGGCGAATGGTCGCGGTCGGCCTTGTTCCCGCGACGGCCCCGACGGTTGAAGCCGTCTTTGATCACGGTGGGCCGGCGCGGTTTTGGCGCGATGACAATGCCCGGCACTTCCTCGTTTTCACCGGCACCGGTTACCGATGGCGCGTTGAGCGGCAGCGGCGGCGGCTCGGGACTGACGGCCTCGGCGATGACGGACTCGGGGACAACGGACGGCTCGGCCCCGAAGGTGCCCCCCGCCGGCAGCGGCAATTCAAGCTCAGCGGGCATCACCACGCTTACCGCCGTCTCGTCCGAAGGCGACAGTTCAGATATCTCGGGGGACACCTCAGGCGAAATCTGCAGCGGCGGCACGACCAGGGAAAACGCCGTTTCGCGGGCGGCTTCGGTGCTCGTCAGCGGCGCTTCGGGCAATTCATCCAGCAACGGCTCGCCTGCGTCATTGCTCTCATCGAGCGACAGTTCGCCGACCGCCGAATCGACAACTACCGAATCGACGCCCGGCGCAGTTTGTACTGATTCGGGCGCAACAAAGTCGTCGAGCGACATCGGCTCGTTCGCCGCTGCCTCGGGCACCGGCGCGGCGGGAAGTGAAAGATCCCGGTCGAGCTGATCCAGAGGGCGATCGACGGCGGGCTCGTCGTGGCCAGACAGCACATCACCAATCTCACTTTCGCCAAGCGCAAGGCTTTGCTCGACCGCCGGCAAATGCTGATCCAAGTCCCCCGCGCGAGCTAGCTCGCCAGACGCACCATTGGCTGCGTCGTCGGCCACTTCCGGCGGGGGAGCGAGGGTCGAGTAGACTTCTTCGATGCCGAATAGCGGTGAAGATTCCGGCTCATCGCCCGACATTTCCAGGGCCGGCTCGGAAAGCGGCAACTCCGCAATCGGTTCCGCCGCGGCAGGCGCGTCGAGTGCCACGATCGCGAGCGTGTCCGGTTCTGGCGCAGACTCACGTTGCGGCGGCTCGGGCAAATCGAGCGATGGTTCACTCATCACGGCCGCGATCGTCGCTTCTCGCTCGACCGCGGCGGCGAGTTCTTCGACCGAATCGAGCGGTGAAACGAATGGCGCAGTGAGCGGTACAGCGGGCGGCTCGAATGCGGACAGGAATTCATCGGCGTCGGCAAGGCCATCGGGGGCGCTATCGATTACATCGTGCAGCTCGATCGGCTCGGCGGGCGAAAGGTCGGCGACCGGCGTCACCGGCGACCGCAGTTCAATCGCGGGAACAAATTCCGTGACCTGTTGTTGCGCGGAGGACTCTGCTGAGGACGCGCCGGCAATATCGTCGATCAAGAGCGGCGCAAGCTCGACGGGCGCCGTGCCGGCTTTCTCCTCAATAATCGCGTCATCTGGCGGCGGGAGCGCGATAGTGGCGTGAATGTCGGCGTCGGCAAGCGATGGCGATGTTGCGGGGGGCGGCGACACTTCAGCAAAGCCGTCCACTTCCACCGGTTCGCCCACATTCGTATCAGTCAGCGCCTTCACCTCGCGCGTGAAGACCGTATCGGTCATTGCATCGGACACGCCCAGGGCGTCTTCGATCGCATCATCACTGAGCGACGGGGCGACCGTTTCCAGCGGCTGCGCGGTATCGGCGTCGCTGCGTTCGAGCACTTCGACCTCCGGAACGTGGGTTTCGGGCGGGACGGTCGCTTCTTCGTCCAGCGGCAGCAGTTGGAGGTCGGTCAACGCATCCATGGTGGATTCGGCAGCGCTGGTTTCAGCGGCAGTAAGTTCCGCTGCCGGCGGGAAATCAAACGGCGTGAGCGGAGCGCCCGCGTGCGGCGCCGCCGTTGAACCTTCACCCGCCTCATCCTCGGCCGTGCCGCGATGCCAGCCTCGGCGCGACAGCGTTTCATCGCCGACACCAGGGGCAATTCCGAGCACGTCATCAATCTCAATTTCCGAGATAGAGTCGCCCAGCGGCGTCCCCGAAACAGTAACCGGTTCCGACTGCGCGATCGGCTCCGACGGCGTGCCCGCGGCCCTGAGGGCAACGGGCGCGGCTTGTTCGACCGGCTCATCGGCGACGGAGTCTTCCAATCGAACTGGCGTCGACGATCGCACCGGCCGCGCCGCCGGCGCGGCCACACGCGGCTTTTCGGCGGGCGTGGCGGTGTCGTCGGCGTTTAGCGAGATCGACTCAATTTCCTGCGCCGCAATGGCGGTGGCCACGGCGCTTTCGGTCGGCGAAGCAACAACCTCGACGCCTTCGCCGGGCGTGCTCGTTTCGTAAACCAGTTCGCTATCGCCGACGCGAATCTGATCCGACGGCGAGATTTCCTGCTGGTGAACCTGCTTGCCATTCACGAACGTGCCGGTGCGACTGCCCAGGTCGCGGACGTAACGCTTGCCTTCCCACGCCACGATGACCGCGTGCGCGGCGCTGACGCTTTGTTCGGTAAACGCGATATCGGCACTGCCGCGCCGACCGACCAGCACAACACGGGTTTCCAGCGGCACCGGAGGCAGATCGGAATTCACCTGCCGGATGACCGCCGGCGCGGGCTGCTTTTCGCGATGGGGTTTGAGCCGGGCGCCGCCGGTGGCAAAGATGAACTCGAACCGGCCGATTTTTAAAATGTCCCCGTCGGCCAGATCCTGCTCGCTGACTTTTTCGCCATTGACAAATGTTCCCTCGCGGCTGGCAAGATCGCGGATGAAAACCGTGTGGCGCGTCACGACAATCAGCGCGTGTGCCTTGCTGACGGTCCGGCTGATCAGGTGCAAGCGGCAGTTGTTGCGCGACCCCGCGACAATGATGGGCCTCGTCAACGCGATCGCCGGCCGCCCGGCCAATTCGCCGGCGGGAATGAGGCTCGGCCCGGAGACCGAGACTTTTTTCGTTTTATCACGCGACGCAGATGCCATTTACAACCTTACAGACGCCACAACCGGCAGAGGGATGATTCCCGGAGCAATGCCGAGACCTTACAGAACGTCGGAGTTTACCAGAGTATCGGAACTGGACGGAAGAAAAAACGGTTGGAACAACCGGCGGAGGTTATCGGACGAACCGCGTGAACGAAGCCCCCACCCGAACGCTGAAAACATGATTGAGGCGTTCATAACGCACCTCGGTTATTTTCAAAATCATTGTACCATCGCTTACTTCCTGCTCGACACTAATGTCGAAAATGCCTCATTCCCGTAAACACCATCGCCGCGCCGGCGGTGTTGGCCGCGTCGATGGTTTCCTGGTCTCGTACGCTGCCGCCGGGGTGAATGATGGCGGTTACTCCGGCATTCAGCAGCAAATTCGGGCCGTCGGCGAAGGGGAAGAACGCGTCGCTGGCCGCCACGGCGCCCCGGGCTTTGCCTCCGGCTTTTTCGATCGCGATCCGGGCCGCGCCGACGCGATCCACCTGTCCCCCGCCGATGCCGACGGATGCGCCGTTTCTGGCGATCACGATGGCGTTGCTCTTGACGTGTTTGCAGATGAGCCAGGCGAGTTTGAGATCAGCCATTTCTTCTGTCGTGGGCGAGCGTTGGGTGACGACTTTCCAATCTTGCTCGTTCAGGCCGATGGTATCGCGCTCCTGCACGAGGAAGCCGCCGGAAATAGATTGGACTATCCGAGTATCATGGGTTTTCAACCCATGATCGACCGCCGACACGGGTTGAATACCCGTGCTACACGAGAGCAGCCTGACATTCTTCCAGCGCGTCTTAAGTAATTCCAGCGCATCGGCGTCGAACGACGGCGCGACGATCACTTCGAGAAACTTCTGCGCTTCGACCATCGACTCCGCCGCCGCGCGGTCGACCGGGCGGTTGAGCGCCACAATCCCACCGAACGCCGCCACCGGATCTCCGTCATAGGCGCGAGCGAATGCTTCGCCGATCGTCGAACCGACGCCTGCCCCGCAAGGTGTGGCGTGTTTCACAATGCATGCGCTGGGGTTGGGAAACTCGGTGACACAATTTAATGCCGCGTCGGCATCGAGCAGGTTGATGTAGGAAAGTTCTTTGCCGTGTAATTGTTTTGCATGCGCGATGGATGATTGATTGGCAATCGGATCCGAATCATCGCTTCGCTCAGATTCGGCTTGGGTGTACAAGCCGGCTTTCTGGTGGGGGTTCTCCCCGTAACGAAGCAATTGTTTTTGTGATAATTGAATTGAGATTGTTGCGGGCAACTCCAGATTTGATCTTCCTTCGTGCCCTTCGTGTCTTCGTGGTTCAACTGAATGCGAAAGATATAAAGCGATCGCCTTATCATATTCCGCCGTGTGTGCGAACGCGCGCTGGGCCTGCTTTAACCTATGTTTGCCGCAGCACGATCCGTCATGCTCGCGCAAATCGCCCAGCACTTTTTCGTAGCGATCGGGTGACGTCACGACCAGCACAAACCGATGATTCTTCGCCGCCGACCGGATCATGCTCGGGCCGCCGATGTCGATATTCTCGATCGCTTCTTCGAACGACACATTCGGCGTGGCAACGGTTTGCGCAAACGGGTAGAGATTGACGCACACCAGATCGATCGGCTGAATACCATGCTTCTGCATCGCGGCGACATGTTCGGGGTTATCACGCCGTGCGAGCAAACCTCCGTGCACCGCAGGGTGGAGGGTTTTCACTCGGCCGTCCATCATCTCTGGGAAGCCGGTGAGTTCGCTGACATCTTTCACCGGCAGCCCGGCGTCGCGGAGCGTGCGCGCCGTTCCGCCCGTGCTGATGAGTTCGACGCCGAACTCTTTGTGCAGCGCTGTGGCGAAATCGACCAATCCGGTTTTAGCAGAAACGCTCAGGAGTGCGCGGCGGATGGGGACTAGATCTTGCATGAGCGGCAGTGTGCATCGAAGCGGTGTGGGGTCAAGGTTGCAACATGGGATGGGCGCCCTGAGCCCGCAGCGTTGCGCGAATTCTTGGCCACCGAGGGTCATTCATTTTCAAACGCCGGATCGTCGCGCGACCGATCGGTGTGAGGCCAATAATTCGAGAGCCGTCCGGCGACCACGCAAAATGGTCGTCCCACGAATCGCCCCGTGGATTGAACAACCGCACGGCCGTTTTGGTGGTTGGGTCGAGATCGTGGGTGTACGCGAGCTTGCTGCCATTACAGTGCGGGCACGACCAACCTAGGTTATCAAAAGTTGTCGGCCCACCCTGCGATTCAGGAATGCAATGGTCACAGTGAAACGTGGCACCGCAATCAATCTGCGGATACTGGCAGTATTCGCAGCGATTGCGTGCTCTGACGCGGACGGCTGCCACAAACTTTCGCTTCATTTCACCGTCACTCGTTGCACGGTCACTTCATTGCAATGTCTGATGACAAGGATCGTTACGCCGCACTTGCCGCGCGTCGGCGACGCGGTGGCGGATTGCGCGCCGCCGCAGCCATGGGACCACGGCGGCTTTCCAACAATTTGAGGGTGCAAACAAAGACGTCATCGAGCAGCTTGTCAAGTTCCTTCAACTCTGTCGGGGAAAGCGAACGGCGCTTGCTCGATTGAATAAGGTGATCCATCCGGCGCTGCTTCGGCACCGGGAATCGCATCGTAGGACGTTTTTGCGGGGTCACGGGCATGGTGTGCACTATAGCAATTCATCCGCCGATTCGAAGCGAAAAATCCGAGGCCGCGCCCGCCGGCACTAGCACAACCTGCCCCACCACCCCGCCGGATTTCACGGGTTTTACGCTGATGATCAACCCGTCTGTGGTCGCCGCGAAGACCGTGCCGGTTCCGCCGGCGGTAAATGTCAGGTCGTCGCGTTGACTCTTAAACGCCGCGGACCCGGTGGCCTTGTCGACCGCGACGATCGCGTTGTCATTCCCGCGCAGAAAAACATGCTGGGCGTCGGCGGCGATGAACGCGGTGGCGTATTCCGCCGTCCAGCGCGGTTCGCGGTCGTGCGCGCCCGTGAGCTTATCCAGCGCCACCACCCCGCGGCCGCGAACGTACTGGTAAACCGAATCGCTCGTCAGCGTCGGCGCCGATCGCAACGGCGTGCCGGCAAAGTATTGCCAGCGAATCTTGCCGGTCACGCGGTCGAGCGCGTACAGTTTACTGTCGGTGCCCGAGACGTATAAGCCGGTGTCGTCCACCTTCAAATCGGCGCGAATCGGGCTTCCGGTGGAAAACACGTTGCCCGGCAGCGGCCAGATCGCCAGGCGTTCGTCGGTCACCGCATATACGTTGCCGTCTTCACTTGCCACATAAATCACATTCTGAAACACCGCCGGTGCCGAGCTCACCGCGCCGCGCGTCATGAGTTCCCACCGCACCGGCACGTAGGGCGCGGTGAGCGACACCCGGCTGAGCCGGCCTTGCGAACCGTAATCAACGCCCAGGTAAACGAAGTCGCCCTCGCCGGTGATCGCGCTGCGAACCGAACGGTTCAGCTCGATCTCCTTTTCGCGCCGGCCCATTTTGTTGTAAACAATTAATTCATTGGACGTCGGGAAGACGATTTTATCGCCCACCAACGCCGGTGTGCCCAGCGTGCGATCCGGCGCGAGAACCTGCGACGACCACTTGATCGCCCCGCCGTCGACGCTCAGCGCATAAACCAGATTGTTGCGGGTGCTCACCAGCAGTTGATCGCCAACAACGTTTAGACCCGTGACCGGGTTGCGGCGCAAATCCAAATCTGCCTGCCACCCCTGAACGAATGTGCCGGCGGGCACTTCGATCATCGGGCCGGCCTCGCGCGTGCGCGTGCAGCCCAGCGGCACAAGTGCCGATAACATCAATGCCGCCAGCGACAACTTCAGGGAAGTCTTGATTTTCACGGGTACTCCTACGGTGCTCAATACATTGGTGTCCGGCCGCTCGCATGCGGGCCGCTAAGAATAGCCGCCGGCGCGGTTTACCGTCAAACCACAGCCGGGCTGGCCACAATCGCGGGAATATTCTCAGGCGACGGACGTTCTAACTCATGAACGGTCAGTAAGAAAACAATAGACATTCAACGGAGTCAATAAACCATGAAACCCCTCGTCATAATTCCACTGCTGAAGGTGTTATTCCTTACATCGCTTCTCGCCCCGCTGGCACTTGCCGGCCCCGGCGAGCGCCGCAAGGACGCCGCCGCCGGCTCTCGTCCCGACAAACCCGGCGGCGGCCGACTGGTTCAAGGAATGCAACAGGTCACCGGCGAACTGAGCCTTTCTGCCGAGCAGCAAACCAAGGTTGATGCCATCATCAATGCCGTGCCCGCCCAAATGCGCGAGCTTGCCGAGCAAACCCAGGACATGGACCCGCGCGACCGCGCCGGCCGAGTTCGCGAGCTTCTGGCCGAAACCCGCACCGCCATCGAGGCCGAGCTGACCGCCGAGCAAAAAGCGGTGTTCACCGAGAAGCTCGACGCCGCCGCCGCCCAAAGGAAGGAGCGCCGCGCCCAGCGCAACGCCGACCCCAACGCCGATCCAAATGCCGGCCAGGCGCAATCACCCGATCAAAATCGCCGTCCGCGCCAGCAAGGCCAACAGCCCGGGGCGCAGATGATCGAACGCATGGAAACGGCCATCGCACAGCTCAATCTCTCGGCCGAACAGAAGACCCAGGCCGACAAAGTCATCACCGATCTCAAGGCCAAGCTCCAAGACATCCGCGCCAATGCCAACGGCGATGTTGAAGCCGCCCGCACCGAAGCCCGCGAAGCATTCGTGAACGCCCGCAAAGAAATCGGCCAGACGCTCGATCAGGAACAGCGGCAGAAGCTGCGAGAACTCATGCAGGCCGAAGCCGATAAGGGTCAGCCCGGCGCCAAATCCGGCGAACGGCCAAACCGTCGCGATCGCCCGGACATGCAAGACCAAAACGCCAAGCCCCAGCCCGGCGCTTCGCCGCCAACCACGGCGCCCAGTACCCGTTCCAACACCAAGCCCGCGGCCGACGCCGCGGGCCTTGCCGTTTTAGCCGGATCGCTCACCCGCATCGGCGAGCTTGCTCCCGAGATTCAACTCGTCGATCTCAGTGGCAAATCGATCGTTTTGCGAAGCCTGGTCAAATCGCGCCCGCTTGTCGTCGTCACCGGCTCATACACGTCGCCGGCTTTTCGCGATCGCGTGCCTGATATGCGTGACATGAAACGCACGCTCGCAGGCAAGGTCGACTTATGCATCGTCTACGTCGCCGAAGCCCACCCCGCCGGCGAGTGGGATATCGAGCGCAACCGCGACGCCGGCATCAGCGTCGCAGCACATCAATCCAAAGAAGACCGCCTCGCCGCTGCAAACAAGGCTAAAAAGCAGCTTGATCTGGACGTGACGCTCGTCGTCGACGATATGCCCAATACCTTCCTCACCGCCGCCAACAACCGCCCCAACGCCGCGGTTCTGCTCGACCGCGGCGGGACAATTCTGCTGTTCCAAAACTGGTTCGAACCGCACGCCCTGCGCCGGGCGGTGGATGAATTGCGGAGTTAACCGCGAAGCCGAGACGGACGCGAAGGTGAACGCAAAGCGTAAAGTCCCTTTGTTTTCATTCCGGAGCGTACTCGCGAGGAACCCACCCGTCGAAGGAAGTCGGATTGTTGCGAAGTACGGTAACTGGTTCTTCCCTTCCTTCGCCGGGTGGGCGTAGATGCGGCGAGCCTGCCGTGGCTTGGAAATGGTTGTCAATAAAAGTCGGACCTGACCCGTTTTCTTTGCTTTCTTTGCTCAACCGCGAACACATCGCCGCGCTCGTCGGAGTGGCCGCGATCAACCGCGACGGCGGAACCCTGCGCGGGAAACGCAGCATCTTCGGCGGCCGACCTCGCGTCCGCGCGACGCTGTACATGGCCACGCTCAGCGCGATGCGGTTTAATCCCACCATCAAGGTCTTCGCCGACCGCCTGCGCGCCGCAGGAAAACCCTTCAAAGTCATCGCCATCGCGTGCATTCGCAAGCTGCTGACCATCCCCAACGTCATGCTCAAAAACAATCAACCCTGGAGCCCGCCGTGCCTGGCAAAAAACGCTTGACAACTAACACAGCCGCTGTCCCGCTTTCTTCTCCCCGAGTTGATGCGTTTTTCGCAGACCGTTCCGCCGTTGCGTCTTCTGCGCTGGCGACCGGGTTTCGCCGGACTGTGCGAACCAGCGCGCCCGATTCGCGCCATTGCCAAAGCTGGTGGGCGTCGGCTCCCCAGGAATGCGCAGCCACCAGAATTTGGTTTAGCAGGGTCGTCCGCCAGACGCCGTGATTATCCCATCGGCGCGACGATGTGCTGACCGCTCGGTTGACAATGCGAATGTGGCCCAATGTTCGCAGCGTTCGGGTGAGTTCTACATCTTCCATGATCGGCAGGTCTTGAAACTTGCCAATCTGGTTAAACGTGTCGCGCAACAGAAACAAGGCTTGGTCACCATAAGGGGTTTGAAGGGCCCGGGATCGAAAGTTGGCAGCTGCAGCGAGAATCCTCATGGCCGCGCGACCTGACTGAATTTGCAGTGCGAAAGCACCGGCAACCGTTCCCGGAGCGGCGAGTGTATTAAAGGCAAGTTGTTTGTAACCTTGAGGAAGCCGGGTATCGGCATGAAGAAACAGCAGGATTGTTCCGGTTGCCAGGCGTGCGCCGGCATTCATTTGCCGCGCACGACCAGGCGAGACCGAGATGACTTTTGCGCTGCACGACCGGGCAATCTCGCAAGTGCGATCGCGACTGCCGCCATCGGATACGATCACTTCAACACCCGAATCACGTCGCGCACTGTCGATGGCGGCGGAGATGTTGGCCGCTTCGTCGCGCGTCGGAATCACCACACTCAATGTCGCCGGCGCCGCGGACATGTCGTGGCAGTGGAGGTTCTTCCGGACATTTGTTTCGTTTAAGTCGATCACTCATCTTCTCCACGCGAGCCACTTCTCCAGGGCCCATTTAAGCCACGGAGTGAGTCTCGTCCGCTGATACTCATTGGCGACGCTTTTGATGATCTCCGCCTGCGTCGGGTAACAATAAATCGTTTTCGACAAAGCCTTTAAACCCTGGCCCGACGACATTGCCTGCGTAATTTGCGAGATCATTTCGCCGGCATGGCGTGCAACCAGTGTTGCGCCAAGAATTTTGTCGCTTCCTTTTTTCACATGCACTTTCAGAAACCCCAATTCTTCGCCATCGACGATGGCGCGGTCATTTTTCTTGAGCTCGACCGTGAACGTGTCGATTTCCATCCCGCGATTGCGTGATTCATTTTCATATTCGCCGACGTGAGCCACTTCCGGATCGGTGTAGGTGCACCACGGAACTGTCAATATGTTTGATTTGCCGCGCCCGAAAAACAGGGCATTTTGAAGGGCGATGCGCGCCATCGCATCGGACATGTGAGTGAATTTGTACTTCGAGCAGATATCGCCTACGCCAAAAATTCTGCGGTTGCTGGTTTGTAATCGGTCGCTGACAAATACACCTTTTTTTGTATCGTATTTCACGGCGGCGGCTTCGAGGTTTAGGGTGTCCACATTCGGCTGCCGCCCGGTGGCGATCAGGATTTCATCTACACGCAACTCGGTTCGCTGGCTGCCTTTAGCAAGGACGAGAATTTTTTCGTTTTGTTCGCGGCGTACTTCGATCACTTTGGCGGGATGATTGATAGACACGCCATCGCGCGAAAGAGACATTTCTACAACTTTGGCGGCGTCGCGATCCTCTCGGCCCAGCAATGGAAATCCGCCCGCCAGGAGATGAACATTGCTGCCGAATCGGGCGAACGCTTGTGTCAACTCGCAACCGATCGGCCCGGCACCGATAACCGCCAGCCGCTTGGGCAATTCAGTGAGCCAGAACACGGTTTCATTGGTGAGGTAACCCGCATCGGCGAGGCCGGCAATATCCGGGATGGCTGGTCTCGCGCCGGCGGCAATGATCGCGCGGCTGAAGTGTAGAATTCTGCCGTCGACTTCGATCGCGTCATTGCCTGTGAAACGTCCTTCGCCAAAAAAGACGTCGACCCCCGCCTCTCGCAGGCGATTGGCGCTGTCATTGCAACTGATACGGGCGCGCAGCCGGCGCATTCGTTCCATAACGGCTGGGAAGTCTATTGTCGCGCAGTCGGGCACGCGCACGCCGTAGCCACCGGCCTCGCGCACGTCCGCGAATGCCCGAGCCGATCGCAACAATGCCTTGGAAGGCACGCAGCCGACATTCAGGCAATCCCCGCCTAGCCGATCTTTTTCGACGAGGGCTACCTTCGCGCCCAAACCGGCCGCGCCCAACGCGCTAACCAATCCACCCGCGCCGGCGCCGATCACCACCAGATTGTAACCTTTGGCGGGCGTAGGGTTGGGCCAGTCTGTTGGATGCACCTGATCAAGTAGCGCGCGATTGTATTGATCCAATGGCTGCACCAATGGTTTTTCACGAGTCGGAGCGTTGGCATACCCGGCGCTCATTGTTTCTTCTCCGGTTTTTTAGCGCCATCCACCTTCGCTTTGTTCTCGATACTGTTTAATGACCAGTCGTAATCTATCCACTGTATTTTGGGCGACTCGCTGCTTTTCAGCGACGCACCCAACTGCCTTGAGTACCGGCTGGCAAACTTCAGGGCCGAACCCTCGGAAGATTGCTTGAAATCCCCGCTGTACCAGTCGTAGAGGCTCGTGAGCCGAACCATGCTTTTGCCGGAGTTGTTTGGGTCGTCTAATAACTGAAACCATCGATCGTGTTCGTGAATGTATCTGGTTTGGTCTTCAAGTTGTTCATCGATTCGCGCCCCAACATACGCCTCATTGCGAAGTATCGGGCAGCCGATCGCGGCGCAGACCAGCGCGAAGTGGACGCGCGGCTCTTTGAATTTCGGGCGAATTTCCTCGTGCTCAATCTGGCTTAGCGAGCGCGTCTTGCCGGCGATTTTCCACCGTTTGTCATCCCACCGTTTTTGCGACGGAATATCGCGAATTGACTTCAAGGGATAGTTGTCAACGATCAGCCGAAGCGTGAACGCGTTATAGCCGTTGATCAGCAATGCGAGCTTTTCGTCGCGGCTCAACTCCGCGAACGGCGCGGCTTCTACCTGAGCGATATATTGGTTCAACGCAGCCAAATCGCTGCGCACCCCCTCGTAATTCACCCAGCCACCGTCGGTGACGTGTTTTTTCAGCACCAAATCGAACGGCGAGTGATCGAACACCGCGCCTGCGGCGTTTTTCTGATACGCCTCTTTCATCGTCACCGCCGGCGGGCCGGCCAAACTCGCGAGTGTTGATTTGTAGATATAGGAGCAGGCCGCGCCGATGGTGACCAACACCGCGCATGCCGCCGCAATGAGCGCGCTGCGCGGCGAGGTTCCCTTTTTTTCATCGTTGCCATCGCCAAGCATCTTTGTTTCTCCTTCATGAGGATCGTTCGATCGTGTGTCGCCGGGCTTGCTGCTCGACACCTTTGCCTTCATGGCTTTTTTTGCCAGATATGTGACGTAGACCGTCACCGCAACGGTCGCCACCAGACCCGCGATCAGCAGTGCCCACTGGCCCGGCGAGCGGCCACCGCCTTGCGCGCCCCCGATGTAACCGAGATAGACGTACACTAGAGTTCCCGGCAGCATCGCGATCCAGCTCACCAGCACATACGGCCAGAACGCCACCGAAGTTGTTCCATAAAGATAATTGCCGATGCTAAATGGAATTGCCGGGGACAGGCGCAGCAAGCCGATGATCTTCCAACCCTGCTCACCGATCGCATTATCGATCGCGGCGAACTTGGGATAAGCTTTTGCCCGTCGTTCGACGGCGCCTCGGGCAAGGTATCGGCCGATCAGGAACGCCACGGCTGCCGCGACAGTTGATGCGATCGAAACGATGACGGTTCCCCACAGCAGCCCGAAAATCGCCCCTGCCGCGATCGTCAGCGCAACCGCCGGGATCAACAACACTGCCGCCAATACATACACGCCAGCAAACGCCACAGAACCCCACACCCCCAGTTGGTCGATCCAGCCCGAAAGCCACTTCACCGCGGCCTCCACCGGCAGCAGCTTCAGGATAAACACCAACCCGGCAACAATTATCGCGATCGAAATCCATTTAATCCACGTCATGCTGCTCAATCTCCGAACCTGCTTTTCTCCACACCGGCGGCAAGAAAATTGCTCAGCTATGACAACGGATGTATCACGCGAGTGTATAACGCGGGCCGATTTCTGCACCTATGGTGAAGCAACTTCGTGATACTTCATTGCTCGCCGGATGACTCGATCATTATGAGGAGGATGTGAAACCGGCATCAGACTCAGCCTGAAACCCGTATCGGGGATCGTCGGCGCTCATAGCCGCCAAGATTGATGCAACGGGAAGGTGATTGGATTGGATACATCAAAACGCCATTCAGCGAGACGGTCCCATTGCTCATAACATGTATCAAGTGGATGGCGGCGGCTTGAGGAACCCACCGGACGGGACAGCGGCTGTGTTAGTTTTCAAGCGTTTTTTGCCAGGCACCGCGGACTCCAGGGTTGATTGTTTCTGGATGGAAAAGCGGGCCAGGTCCGACTTTCATAAATTCTTGTGATTTCTAGCCCCACCGATCGGCCGCGCGTCGGGATGCCCAGTCGCCGGCGTTGCGCCGCCGTCGAGTTTTCGTCGCCAAATGCTATGCTGAATCACTCCTCCCACGGATTAATCGGCAGCACGCCAGTACCCGCGTAAGGTTCACGTTGCGCGTGAACAGGTACAACCCGTGGCGCGGCGCCGACGCGGCGATCAAGCCGTCTGAGGGCGGCAAGGGCTGCCCCTGGGTTCACAGGCAGCCGTCATCTCGCCCCACGCGTGCGTCGTCTCCGAATCAACAGTCAGGATGCGCGACGCATGGATCTGCTGCAGCGCAATCAGCCAAGTCTCCAGCTCGCGGCGCCGCTTGCCCGCAGGCAGCCGCTGCACGCCGTACGCCAACTCACCGATGGTGACGACGCTCGGGTAAATATCCACCGGTCGGATTTCTCTCACCCGTTCAACGACGCGCGGTTCGGCGGCGGACCGTGCGGGATGACAATCTTTAGTTTGCATCGGGCGGAGGCTGTGAAATTCGCTCGCATCATCGCTGCGCTTCGGGCAGAATCACGCCGGCGAGGAACCGTGAATGACCATCCTTCCGATTGTTGCGCTGTCAGCGATTGTTTTATGGCTCGCCTACGTCTTTTACGGCCACCTGCTCATCCGCTGGCTGGGTGTCGATCCAAACCGTCCGACGCCTGCGGTGGAGATGGAAGACGGCAACGACTTCGTTCCCGCGCCGCCGGGCGTGGTGCTCGGGGGGCACTTCACCGCCATCGCCGCCGCCGGGCCGATTCTTGGGCCCATCATCGCAGGGCTGATGTTCGGCTGGCTACCGGCGCTGCTGTGGATTCTGCTGGGCGCCATCTTCATCGGCGGCGTGCATGACGCGGGCGCGTTGCTGGCTTCGATCCGCCACCGCGCGCAGTCGATCACGCAAGTGATTCGCGAACACATGTCGCCGACGGCTTACATCACATTTCTCATGTTCGTTTGGCTGAGTTTGATCTATGTCATCATCGCCTTCACCGACGTGACGGCCAGCACGTTTGCAAAGTTTACTTCGTTCCAGGAGACCAACGCCGGCGTCGAACGCACCTTCACGCTCAACGGCGGCGCGGTGGCGATCGGCGCGACGGGTTACCTGCTGGCCAGCATCTCAATGGGTCTGCTCATGCGCTTCACCCGAATCCGCTGGTGGATTCTGCTGATCGTTCACTTCGGCGCGCTCACCGCCACGATTCACTTCGCCCCCGCTGCCGCGCAATGGTTGGCCGGCAACGGGCTGGCGTTTCTGGATGCGCAGGGCAAATCGGTGAACGACCTGTCGAAGCGATGGGACATGGCGCTGCTGGTGTATTGCATGATCGCCAGCCTCGCGCCGATGTGGATTCTGCTGCAACCGCGCGGGGTGATCGGCGCGACATTCCTCTACGCGGCGCTGCTGTTCGGCGTGGCGGGGACGCTTATCGGCGGGTGGAGCACTTCCGGTTCGCTGGCGGTGCAATACCCGGCGTTCAAGGGCTTTTTTTCCACCGACGGCGCGGCGCTGTTTCCGTTTCTATTCATCACCATCGCGTGCGGCGCGTGCAGCGGGTTTCACTCCGTCGTCGCCAGCGGAACCACCTGCAAACAACTGCGCAGCGAGAAAGACATCAAACCCGTGGCCTACGGCGCAATGCTGCTGGAAGCGATGGTGGCAATCTTCGCGCTCAGTTGCGTGATGGTGCTGCCCGCGACCGCCAAGGTGGGCGCGCCGGATTTTGTTTACGCGCAGGGCATCGCCAACTTCATGGGGTTTCTGGGAATCGATAAGCAATTTGCGCTCGGCTTCGGCCTGCTGGCATTCAGCAGCTTCGTGTTTGATACGCTCGACGTCTGCACGCGCCTGGGCCGCTACGTGTTTCAGGAACTCACCGGCATGAGCGGCATCGTCGGCGGGACAATTGCTACGGTGGCCACGGTGGCCGGCCCGGCGATCTATCTCTGGAACGCCCCGCCGGAGTGGGGATTTCGAACGTTCTGGGTGATCTTCGGAACATCCAACCAACTCCTCGCCGCGTTGACGCTGGTCGGCGTGAGCGTGTGGCTGTGGCGCACCGGCCGGCCGGTGTGGTTCGCGCTGCTGCCGGCGGGCTTCATGCTGATTTCAACCGCGACGGCGCTGGTGATGAACTTCATGGCGTTCCTAAAGCAATACCGCGTTGCGACGACGGCGGCGGCGCCGATCATGGTAAACATGGTCGTCGCGGCGCTGCTGCTTGGATTAGGATTGCTGGTGGTTTTCGAAGCCGCGCGAGTCTGGCGCAAAACCCGCGCCACATAGCACGGTCGTCTCGACCGTAACATCGGTCCGCCGACGCACGCTTCGACACTCGTTCAACCCATGGAATGCCCGCCGTGCTGTCACACTCCAGTCATCAGCCGAAGGACACTTTCCTGCGTGGCCTGCGCGTGCGGCAGTTCGCCGACCATCTTGCCCGAACGCATCATTAACACGCGCGTGGAGAGGGCGATCAGTTCCGGCAATTCCGAACTGATGAGCAGAATGGGAATGCCCGACAGCGCCAGTTCATCCAGCAATTCGTGAATGGCTCGCTTCGCGCCGACATCCACCCCGCGAGTGGGTTCATCAATGATCAGCAACTTCGGCCGGCGCGCCAGCCATTTGGCCAGAACCACTTTCTGCTGATTTCCACCGGAAAGTGAAGAAACCGGGTCGTCGAGCGATGGCGTTTTTACATTCAGGCGCGCGAAGAGCTCGCTGGCGATCAACCGCTGCTTGCGCCGATCGAGCCACAATAATCTTCGCAGCCGATCGAGCAACGACAGCGAAACGTTCTGCTGCCCGCCCATCATGAGCACCAAACCCTGTCGCTTGCGATCCTCGGGGACGAGGCACACGCCCGCCCGCATCGCGCCACGAAGATCGCCACTTGCAAGCGAATTGCCGGCGAGCGTGATGCGGCCGGCGTCAATTTTATCCAGGCCGAAGATGGCACGCGCCACCTCGCTCCGCCCCGAGCCAATCAGCCCGGCGAGACCGACGATTTCACCGGCGCGTACGGCGAAACCGATGTCGTCGAACACGCCACGCCGCGCGATGGATTTTACACTTAACGCGACTTGGCCGACCGGTTGATCAATGTGCTTCGGAGCGATGGTTTCCACGCTTCGGCCGACCATCATTTTCACCAGATCGTCGTTGTTTGCGGCGGCGCGGTCGATCGTGCCGACGTGCTTCCCGTCGCGCAGAACGCTGATGCGGTCGCAGAGCCGGAAGATCTCGGGCATGCGGTGCGAAACGTAAATGATCGTCTTCCCCTGCGCCTTGAGCGAATCGATTAGCGTAAACAGGCGCTGCGCATCAGGCTCGGCCAGCGAACTTGTCGGCTCGTCAAAAATCAGCACATCCGCTTCGCTTCCCACGGCGGCGGCGATCTGCACGAGTTGCTCCTGCGCCGTGGAGAGCGCGCTGATCGGCTGATCGACATCAATTGATTCGGCGCCAACGGGCTGCAGTAGCGTGCGAGCGTGCGAACGCATGGCAATGCGATCAAGCATCCCGCCGCGGCGCGGGTAGCGGCCGAGGTGCAGGTTTTCGGCGACGCTGAGCTGTGGGCAGAACGCCAACTCCTGATGCACCATTCCCACGCCGGCCAGCATGGCGTCGCGCGGCGAGCGGAACACGTGCTCGCGTCCGCCGATGCGAATCGTCCCACCGTCGGGCCGATGAATTCCCGCCAGCACTTTGCCGAGCGTGCTCTTGCCGGCCCCGTTTTCGCCCATGAGCGCGTGACACTCGCCGGTGCGAATCGACAACGAAACCCCGGATAGCGCATTCACGCCGCCGAAGGATTTGGTGATGTTCTCCAGCTCGATCATCGGTCATCGCAATTACCGGCGCGCCGCGCGAGATGAGCCGCATCCATAACGATTAACGATTGACGATTAACTCTTGCTACTCACTCGCGCACTCTTCTTAATCGTCAATCGTCAATCGTTACGATGGCATGGATCGCGCTCTGGCCACGGCACGCCAAACAACTCACTTCTTCAACCACCGCTCCCACTGCTTCCCATACGCCGCCGCGGTTTCTTGGGTTACCCGTGTGAGCGGGTCGATCTTGCGGCGTTTTGTCGGGTCGGCGGTTGAGCTGTCCAGACCTTCGGGATCTTTTTTGTTGACGATCTTTTCAAGCAGCATCGAGACGGATTGATAGCCCCACCCGTAGCAGTCTTGCGCATAGAGCACCTGCACGTGACCGCTGGCGAGGTACGGAAGTTGTTGCGGCAGTGCGTCCACGCTGACCACTTTCACCTTGCCCGGCTCCCACTGCAGCGCGTTGGCGGTGAAGAGCGGCCAGCCGCCGATCATCGCCCAGCCTTGGATTTGCGGGTTGGCGCGCTGCGCATCGTTGACGGCCTGCGCTGCCTTTTCGGGGGTTTCTTCGTGATAGAAAACGCCTTTGCCGTCGTGTAGCTCTTTGATGTTCGGGTGCTTCTTCATCTCTTCGCGCACGCCGGCGACGCGCTTCTGCAGATTGGGCGCCGACTGGTTTCCCGCCAAAATCGCCACGGTGCCTTTATCGTCCATGAACTTTGCCAGTTCTTCCATCACCGCGCGGCCGCAGACTTCATCATCAGTGCCGTAGTAATAAAGCCGCTTGCTCGCCGGCGCATCGGAGTCGAAGCACATGACCGCCACCCCCGCGTCGATCGCGCGGTTGATCGGCTGCGTGAGGGTGTTGGCTTCGGAACAACTCACACTGATGCCGTGCACGCCCATGCGCGTCAGTTCTTCAATCCGCTCTGCCTGCTGCGCGGCGCTTTCATTGGTGGGGGTTTTTACGATCACCTCCACCTCCACGCCATACTTTGCGGCCAGCTCTTTAGCGGCATCCAACGCGCCGGCTTCGGCGGCTTTGAAGACGGCGTTGCTCTGGCTCTTTCCGATAAAGCCGATGAGCACTTTCTTCGGCTTGTCGCCGGCAGGGGTTGAGGATGACGATGCAGTTGAGGTGTCTTTGTCGCATCCGACCATCGCCAAGATCACAAACCCAATTCCGAGAAAAAACCGCTGGCACATTTGGTTACAGCACATCGCCTGACTCTCGCTTTCCGTAAATCGATTTATTAACCGCAGATATCGCAGATATCGCAGACTTGAAAAGGAGCTTTCCCTATCTGCGTTAACTGCGATATCTGCGATATCTGCGGTTACTCAATTTTCAACGCTTCACACCGTGCGCGGGCGAAACCTTCTCGTGATTTCGCTGAGCCGATCGATCGCCACCGCGACGATAATCGCCAGGCCGATGATGATACTGCGATACTCCTCATTCCAGTGCATCACATAGATGGCGTTCTCAATCAGCTTGATCACCAGCGCGCCCAGCAACGCCCCCAGCGCGCTGCCGCGCCCGCCGGCCAACGATGCCCCGCCGACGACGCAGCTTGCGACCACCAGCAATTCATCGCCCGACCCGCTGTTGGTCGAAACCGCGCCGTACCGGCCGAGCATGACGAAACCCGCCAGCCCCGCGCACATGCCGCACAGCAGATACGCGCGAATCAGCACGCGATCGACCCGGATCCCGCTGAACCGCGCCGCCTCGCTGTTCCCGCCGACCGCATAGGTTTCACGGCCGGCGATCATCTTTGACAAGTAAAACCCGCCGATGAGCACGGTGATCACCGTCACGATCATCGGCACCAGGCGCAGCCCGCCGCCGAAATCGTACTGCATCAGGTTCGACATCGCCGACGGGAGAATCTGCCCCTGCCCGGGCAATGACTTCTCCGGCGCAAGCACGTTCGCCAACCCGCGGAAAATGCTCATGGTGCCCAGCGTGATAATGAACGGGTGAATGCGCAGGCCGACGGTCAACAGCCCGTTGGCCAACCCGCAAATCGCCCCCACGCCCAGCGAAATACCCAGCGCCAGCGGCACGTACCAGAAGCCGGCGGTATCCACCTGCACGAACGGCACGCGCACCGCCCACGCCGTCAGCAGCGCCGCCAGCGCCCAGGTGGAGCCGACCGAGATATCAATCCCGCCGGTGACGACCACGATCGTCATACCAACGGCCATGATGGCATAAATCGCCATGTTGGTTGCGACGCCGTTGAACAGGTTGTCGAAGTTAAAAAACAGGTTGGCATTCCGCCCGCCGTCGGGCGCGTTGAAATTCCCCGCGACGGTGAGCAGCACCGCCAGCAGGACGATCACTCCCATCAACCCAAGCTGCTGCGCGAACGGCAGCGACCGGCGGGCAGGCATTCGTTGTTCGTCCAATGCACCATCCATCGAGCCGGCAGTGTATCGCGAACCACCGCTGGCGAGCGAATGGCGGCGAGAGGAGAGCCGATCGCCGATCGCTGCAGGTGATGCCGATAGAAAAATGTGCCACGTGGCACAATCTTCTTCTCTCTCGGCTCTTAGCTCACGGCTATTTCCCTCCCTGCTCTCCGCTGTCGGCTATGCGCTTTCTCGCTCGCCACTACAAATTGTGCCACGTGGCACAATCGCGCAAAACGATCGTAAGTGGATGCCCGCACTATATTTATATCGATTTACAAAAAACACCGACCCTAACATAGTGTTAAGATCAGTGTTGTCAGTTGGTAGTTTTTTGTTGCCAGACTTGAAGGGAAGTTGCCAGTTGGTAGTTTTTATTAGTTGCCAGCAAACACGAATGCACTGGCAACCAACAACTAACAACTAACAACGCACTCCTACATGCTCCACCGCCGCCGCGCCGCGAGGCCGAGGCTTACGGCGCCGAGGATGAGAGCGGCGGAGGGTTCGGGGACGGTGACAATTGTTATCGCAATATCGTTGCTGTTTGATCCGGAGCCGTTTACCGCCAACCCATTAAAGGCGTAGTTGATGGTGTATGTCAGGATGCCGCCAAACTGCCCGGACGCCGAACCGTCTGCGGGAGTTATGGTGCCAAATGTGCCGATGACGGAATCACTGGCATCGTTTTGAACAATGATGAAAGTTTTGGGCACCGTAAACGGTGTATTGGGGTTAACAAACGTAAACTGTAGCCCCGCGTTCGCCAGCGTCACAGCGCCCGTAACATTGGCGATGTCGGCGGTGTCTCCACCCAAGTCAATCTCGATCGTATAATTCGATGTTGCACCGGCGAATGTAAGCGCCCCGGTCGCCAGCGTTCCGACGCTTTCACCGGGAGCGAGTGTTCCCAGCGCGCCGACGGATACGGCCCCGCTGATGGTTCCAACGCCTCCAAGAACGCCGGCGGTACCGTTCGAGCCGACGGAAACAGAGCCCGTGCCCGTTGCCGAACCGGCGGTGGTGTTGCTGGCGAACAGTGTTCCGCCATTTACCTGTGTCGCGCCGGTTGTGTATGTACTCACACCAGTAAGTTTGAGCGTGCCGGCGCCGGTTTTTCGCAGCCCGCCGGTGCCGCTGATGGCGCCGTTGAACACATCGTTTGTCGTATTGTTCACCGTGAGATTCGCCGAACCGAGCGTGATCACGTTGGAGCCAGCAGAAGTTGCACTCAGGCCTGCGACCGTTTGCGCGAAGCTGTTCATGTCCAGCGTGGCCGTCTGACCGGTCGCGGCGGCCAGAGCGAGCGTCGTAGTGCTGGGCAATGCGGCAGCGATGCCCATCTTCAGTTTGCCACGGTTGATCGTGGTCGGGCCGGTATAGGTGTTCGCAGCCGATAACTGCAGGATCGCCGGTTCAGTGGGCGTGTTGGTGCTGTTAGTCCCCGTGTAGTTGATCCCACCGCCGGTTGCGCCAGACAGCACAGCGGTAATGTTGAGGTCATTGCTCGCGGGGTTGGCCTGACCGGCAACATTAAAGGCATGCACAGTCCCGCCGAGGTTGATCGCCCCTCCCGCTGAGCCGGCTATCGTCGCCGGGCTTGCAAACCCCAGTGATCCGCCCCCGCCGGTGATGTCAACGTAGTTCAACGCGCCGGTGAGCGTGAGCATGCCGGTGGTGACGTCGAAGCGCGTCCCGGAACCCTGGAAAATCTGAAGCGAAGCCATTGTCTGAGAAACACCAGCCGCCAGTGTGACGCTGCCGGTGGTGTTGCTGCTTGACGAGGTGGTTGTCCCGATCGACACGGCGCTTCCGGTGGGAAGGGCATTGGTCGTGCTTACCGTTACTTGCCCCGCGATGACAGACGTCGCGGCAGCGTAGGTACTTGCTGCGGTCAGGGTGAGGATGCCCGTGCCGGCCTTGGTGAGCGAGCCGGCGCCGGTGATGCCAATTGGCAACGTCGGGCTGAACGTATTTGTGTCGATCGTCCCCCCGTTGGCGCCGAGGGTGATCGGGCGCGTGTTGGTGAGCGTGAACGCGGCGCCATACTGGAACCCCCCACCGTCGAGGGCGATGGTGTTGGTGGTGGCCCCCAGGTTGTTGTCGGCGGTGGCGCGGACCAGGCCGCCGTTGACATTTAGATTGCCCAGCGTGTTGGCCACATTAGGCACAATGAGCAACCCGCCGCCGTTTTTCGTCAGCGGGGTCGTCCCGAGGTTCAAAGCGGTGGTGAGCAGGTTGACCGTTCCTGCCGACAGCACATTCGCCGTCAGCGCGTTTCCACCGCCGGTGATTCCACCAGAAAGGCCCAGAGAACCGGCGGTTGCGCCGATCGTGGCGGCCGAGCCAAGCGTAATGACGCCGGCGTATAAACTATTGCCGCTGATGTTGTCCAGCGCGCCGGCCCGGCCGGTGGCGCCGGCGCCGTTCAAGGTGATGGGGAACGCGTTGAGCGTGATGCCAGCTATGCCCAACGATGCGCCCGTGTTAACTGTCGTGGAGGTTCGGCTTGCAAGACCCAGCGCATTGGCATTGACGGCGGCGATGAGAGCGCCGCCATTAAGCGTGATGCCTCCGGTAAAACCGGAGTTGTTGGCCGAGAGTGTTTGTGAACCGGTGAAGCCGGCAGCGGTGACGATGTTCCCGGCACCGTTAAAGGTGCCGGAGTAGGTCTGCGTTGAACTTCCGGTAATATTGAAGTTCTGTCCGCTGGCAATGGTCACTGTTCCGGCACTGCCGGTCAGCCCACTGGCGGTGGCGCCGGTGTTGAAGACGATCGAACCGGCGTTCATTGTGTAAAGGCCGGTGATATTGTTCGTGCCGTTGAAAATCAGCGTCCCACCACCGGACTTGATTAACCCACCGGTGGTGGAGAGCGTGACGTTGCTGCCGACGGTGAGTTCGCTGGCGAGCGCGAGGTTGGCGGTGGTGGCTCCCGTCGGTCCGAACTGCACTGTGGTCGGGGTCGTCGACGTGAAGGACGACGCGTTGACGCTGGTCGTGAGGTTGCCGCTCGTCAGCACAAGGGTATCGCTCGGGGCGTTGCCATTGCCGGCCTGCGGCGCGTTGACGCTGGGGACGAGCGTGACAACGTGGCCGGCGATCTCGAGTGCGTTGATCGTTGCACCAAGGTTGGCGGTGGTATTCGCGTTCGTCGTATAATTGACGTTCGTCGGCGTGGGCGAGCCCAGACCGAAGTTGGTGATGTTGTCGATAATCGAGCCGGAAAGCAGCGGGGTGATGGAAACAAAGAAGCTGTCGGAATCAAAGCCGACGGTGTAGCCAAAGCCTGCGGGCGCGGTCCCGATCACGATGTTGCCCGCGCCGGTTCTCGTCCCGAAGCTGATGAAGTCGTGGGAGCCTGCCAATACCGTTCCGGTGAGGTTCAGCGTGTTCGTGCCGGTGAGTGAGATCGTGCCGGCGCTGATGAAGTCGATCGACGGCGAAGCGATCTCGAAATCCAGCACGCTCGTGCTGAGCGAAATGGTGGACACCGTCAGAGTGCCGATGCTGCTGCCCGGGGTAACGATGCCGGCGCTGGCGACGTTGACGGTGCGGTTGACAGTGCCGCTGCCGCTCAGCCGGCCGCTGACGGTGACGGGGTTGGCGGCGGTGCTGGCGCCGATGGTTCCTTCCACTCGCAAAGTCGCCCCGCTGGCCACGGTGTACGTGCCGCCGCCGGATTGCGTCGCGCCCGAGGCGACTTGAAGGGTTCCGGTGCTGACCGTGGTGCCACCGGTATAAGTATTGTTTCCGCTGAGGATGACGGTGCCCGTGCCCTGCTTGGTCAGCAGTGTCCCGGTGCCAGACACCACGCCCGCCAATTCGATGCTCGCCGCCTGCGAATCGACCGTCCCTGTCGTGGCAAGGGTCAGCGGCTTGGACAATGAAACGGCAGCGGTAGGCTGTAGCGTTCCCCCGCTGAACTGCGCGATGCCGCCCGGAAAGTTGTTGCTCGCGCTGACGCGCGTCGTCCCGGCGACCATGTCCAGCGAACCTGTTGCAGCGGAGTTGTTGCCGGTGAGTTCGAGTGTTCCGGCCTGAGTGGACAAGAATCCGGCGAAGCCTGCCGCCACGCCGGTGTTCAATTGGCCTGTACCAAGCTTTGCCACGCCAGCACCGGCATTGGCGGCGATCCCGGTAGAAAGCGTTAGTGTGGCGGCAGTTGTGGTTACGGAAATTCCGCTCGGTGCAGACGGATTCAAATTGATTCCCGTGAGCGCCCGCGCATTTGTTGCGGTCGCACCGGTATAGGCGAGGACCCCACCTGACAGGAAGGCGACATTGGCCGCGTTTCCGAGTTGGTTATCCGCGATGAATCCTAACGTTCCCTGGTTCACATAAATGTCACCCGACATCGTCGTGCTGTTGTCAGCGCCGAGCGTCAAGGTACTTGAACCGGCTTTGGTTAGTCCGACCGTCGTAGTTAGCGTGGAGTTTATGGCCAATGCACTTGTAATCGCGCTGACAACTGCTTCGCGTCCACCGGAGGCACCGAACACAAAGGCTGGGCCGGTCGACACCATTGTCAATGCGGCGTTGGAAGCCAGCGCGCCGCTGGTTATCGTCAACGGACCTGTCCCACTCGCAAACGCCGCACCTGACGCGAGCCAGAGCGAGTTGATCGTGGTTGCACTCGTCAGAGCGACGTTCGTTGTTGTCAGGCGCACATTGTTCGTGTTGCTGGCGCCGGAGACAATTGCCGTGGCGTAGTTGGCCGTGGTTACTAGCGCGATGAAGCCGGGCCCGGTGAGGCCGCCCGCTGTGCCGCCCGTCCCTTCGTACATCACAAACGTCGTGGGCGCAGCGTTGGATGTACCTCCTAGAAGCCACGGGACGATTGAATTCGTCGTGGACGTTCCGCTAAAGGCGGCGCCGCCTCCCACCAAATTGTTCGTCTTGAAAGTTGACTCGTTCGTGCTGTCGCTGATCTTAACATACGCGGTCGTTCCGCTTGGAGTTCCGAACGATCCTGCGCCGCCAAGGCTGCTCGCTGTGACCTCACCGGTACCACGGTTTGACCGGGAGACGTTTGACGGCGACACAAGAGAACGGGCCGTCGCGCTCGTGCTCGTCGCGCCGTAGTGCGTATGTGCGCGATCAAAAGAAACGGGGCCCAACACCTCCGTATATGTGGTGGCTACACCCGAATTGAAGTGCAATGTTCCGCCGTTCAAGCTGATCGGGATCGTGTCGCCGATGCGTCCTGCGCCGGTGGGGTACGTGTCGGTCAAGATGACGAGAGTTCCGCCGTTGATTGTAATGCCACTGCTACCAGTGATTTGGCCGGTCGTCGTGCCCAGGATAAACGACCCGGCATTGATCGTGGTCGCGCCGGTATAGCTGGCGTTGGCATTAAATCGAACCCCGCCGGCGAGATTCTTGACCAGATTTGACGAACCGGTCACATTTGCGTTGAGGACAAAGTCGCCGGTTCCGCTATTCGTGTGCGAGTTGATGTTGAACGTCCGCGTCGTTCCCGAGAGTTGAACCGGCGTCGCAACATTGAAGACGTTTAGGACACCGGTGTTGTTCTGCACGTCACCCGCAAGGGTGAGAATTCCCGTGCCGAAGATGATTGTGTTGGAGGATGTTGGCTGCTGGTAGGTCAATCCGGCAATCGTCTGATTGAACGCACCGAGATTTAACGACCCGCCATTGAGTATGTTGAGCGCCGAACCAGTTGGGATCGAGTCGTTTGCTGCGATCTGAAGCGTGCCTGCCGTAATCGTCGTGGTGCCGGTGTAAGTATTTGCGCCACTGAGTACGAGCGTACCGGTGCCCGTCTTGTTCATGCCGACCGACCCGCCGAGGGGCGCGCTGATCGTTCCCGTCCCCGTGCTGCTGGAGACGTTGATCGTACCGTTGCCGGTCAGATTGATCGCATTACCCGCGATCGTGAACGCGTTGGTGCTGCTGGTCCCGTTGAACTGAATCCCGTCCAGCGTCACGCCCGCGACGATGTCCTGCGTGACCGTGCTGGCGGCGGCGGGCGTGCCGAACTGCGCAACCACGCCGGCGGCATTGGGAACGGTATTCGGCGCCCAGTTGGCGGCGGTGTTCCAGTTGCCGGTGGCGTTGAAGCTGTAGGAGATGAACGTCTGCGCCTTGGCCAAACTGGCCGTCAGCCCTGTTGCGGCGACGGCGGCAATTAGCAACGAGCGGCCGCGGGACTTCGACGATGAGTTGCTTCCGTGAAATTTCGATTCGTGGACGTGCTTCGACATTTTCCATTCTCCCTTCCACCTCACAACAAGTCGCAGAGACAAGTCGCAAGGCGGCTTCCGAAAAAACGATGTCGGGAAGGTTGGGTTCAGCCGCGGGGTTGCGGTTGCTGAATGTTGCTGTGAGAAGTGGCGTGGCCGAGGGTACAGATGCTCGCGAGACGCTACCCCGTCATAATACATCGCGGACGCATTTTTTCGGCGCAGCTTACGGCGTTTACCCCGGGCGGCGCGTGGCGAAATGCGTTGTTTGCCCGCCGTTCCTTCCCGATTCATTGCCGGGGCGCTGGTTAACGCACCGCAATCGGCGGCTGGCGACCGCGCACTATACGGGTGGCGGGTGACATATACAACTTTAAGTTACCGGACTATCGGGGATTTTCTTAATTTATTATGCGAATTGCGCGTAAAGCATTTTTCAGTAGATACTTACAGCGAAAATCGGCGGCGGGATGGGGGTGGGGATTATCGGACGGATTCAAGGGCGGGCGGGACGACGGTCGATTGGAGAATGGAGAGTTTAACCACCAAGGGCAGCAAGGCACGAAGAAAAGCAAAGGAATTGTCGCGATGTTGTCCAAAAACGGTCGTCGGGAAAGCAAAGTCTTACTCCTCTTGGTGCCTTGGTGCCCTTGGTGGTTAAAAACGAATTCCAAGTGGCCGGCAAGGAGCGCGTATGCCGCTGGTGATTGATCACAAAAACATTTCCGCCGACGCGCTGGGCCTGCGCACGTTCGGGCAGGTGCTGGCGCATTTGCAGCGGGAGAACCGGCTGGTGGTTCATGTGTTGATTGACGGGGAAGAGCCGGATTTGGAGCGGATTGCTGCGCTGCGGTCGGCGTCGACCGATTCTCACACCATTTTTGTGGAAACCACCGAGCCGCAGACCATGGCCCGCGAGGTTTTGGACGAGGTAGAGCACCAGATTGTGGCCGCCGAAATGCTGGGGAAAGACGCCGGGGCGCTGATGCAATCGGGCCAGCAGGTGAAGGCGATGGAGAACCTGGCCGGGTGCTTTAAGCGGTGGCAGCACGTGCAGGAATCGGTGCTGAAAGTGAGCCAACTGCTGCGGCTGGACCTCGGCCGGCTGGCGCTTGGCGACGGTCGGCCGCTGACGGCGTTTTTTGAAGCGTTTTCGCAGCAGCTTCGCACGATCCGCGACGCACTGGAATCGCGCGATTTTGTGGCGCTGGCGGACGTGCTGAACTATGAGATGCCCGAATCCACGCAATCCTGGCGCGAAGCGGTGGCGGCGGTGCGGAATGTGGTGGATAGCTGATAGCGGAGAGCACGCAGAAGCGCTATCCGCTATCCGCTTACCCCGCTATCCTCAACGCAGTTGCCTGAACTGTTCGATCGTCAGCGCTCGGCCCTGCGCGGCGGCGGTGCGGACTTGGGCGTCTTCATCCTTCAACAGCACTTGCAGCGCCCGCCCCGCCGCGGTTTGGTCGCCTGATGTTCCCGTCGGGCCGACGCCGAAGCGTAGCCGGCCCAACGCGAGCGTGGCTTCGACGCGCCACACGCGGTCGGTGGATTTGTCTTTCGCCCAATTTCGGATGTTGCCTACATTCGCGCTAAGGGTTGCGCCGTCGAGCGTGCGGATTCTGCTCGCGATGGGCAGCACGCGGGTTTTGGTTAACGACAGCCGCTGCGCGTCGAACGCTTCGATTCTCCCCAATCGGTCGGCGGCCCCTGTTTCGCGGGCCAGTTGCTTCATGGCGGCGGCGGATTCGGCGAGCAGTTGCAGGCCCAAGTTCAACTCTTCGTAAGTGATACGTTCAGCAAACAAGCGATGGCCCAATGCGAACACCGCCTGCAAATGGGCCATCGCAGCGGCGGGGTTGATTGTTCTCACGATCTGCGCGGCACGCATCGAGGCTTTACCGAGCCGTTCGGCGTCTTTGAGTTTAGGCGATTCGTTGTTGTAGTGGATGAGCAACTGCGGCGCGGTTTGGAAGATCGATCCGCCGCTGAAGCGGGCGGCTTGGGTGAGGAGTTGGAGTGCCGTCGTCACGGCTTTCCGGGTTTCGGATTCACTCGACTGCGCGAAGGCATCGAACGCATCGCGATGGTTCGAAACCAAATCGAGCGCCGCGGCATACTTTGCAGTGGCTTCGGCTTCGCCGGGCTGTTGCGAGACGATATCGCCGATATCAGGCAAGCTCAGCGGCGCGGAATTCTCAGCAATCAACCCAAACGCATCGGGCGGCGTGGGGCGCGTGGTGCGATCGATATACGCAATCGAACCAACCGTGGCGATGACGAGAATAAGACTGAGACACCAGCCCAGAGCGTTGCCGAACATGGTTGAATGATGCTTGCTAATGCCGAATGTATCAACGGTTAGAAAAGGTAACCGCAGATATCGCAGATTACGCAGGAAGTTGAACGTCGATAGAATGCCTTGATGCAAAGGCTTGCTGTAACATTCTTCCTGCTATCGATTCCTTTGCTCGCCGCCGCGCAGTCGGTGGTTGATGCGAATCTGGTGGTTCAAACCTGGGCGCGCGGTCTCGATCACCCCACGGGCGCCGCGTTCTTAAACAGCCGCGGGGATATGCTGGTGATCGAGAAGAACACCGGCGCGGTGAAGGTGGTGCGCGATCGGCGAGTGCGCGGCACGCTGCTCGATCTGCCCGTGGCCAACGACAGCGAACGCGGGCTGCTGGGCATGGTGCTTTCACCCACGTTTGCCAGCGACAACTTGGTCTACCTTTATCACACGGTCGCCACGGCCGACGGCGGCGATGCGCTGGGCAATAAGATCAGCCGCTATCGGTATGACGGCGCGGCGCTGGTGTTCGATCGCAAGGTGATCGATCTTCCCGCCGACAACGGCCCCAACCACAACGGCGGGCGGATGACGTTCGGGCCGGACGGCAAACTTTACGCGGTCATTGGCGATCTGAATCTTAACAACGCCACCAGCAATTACGGCGGGCGGGCGATCCAGAACACCGGTGCGATCCTTCGACTCAATCCCAGCGGCACGACGCCGGCCAACAACCCATTCGGCGGCGATGCCAGTAAAATCTACGCTTACGGCGTGCGCAACAGCTTCGGCATCGCGTTCGACCCGATCAGCGGCGTGCTGTGGGATACCG
>Ga0163148_10000450_pt1 | contig 55341 bp, 49 predicted proteins | sample OliLakLV19MP7P2_FD_148606 | JGI IMG/M metagenome (GOLD analysis project Ga0163148, IMG submission 148606) | Freshwater microbial mat bacterial communities from Lake Vanda, McMurdo Dry Valleys, Antarctica- Oligotrophic Lake LV.19.MP7.P2 | ecosystem: Environmental > Aquatic > Freshwater > Lake >... | reverse complement strand
ATGGCATTGCACCGAATTTCCAGCATGAAGGACAAATTAAGTCTTAAAAAAAGAAGATTTCGAGCTTCCATGAATATTCAATATCTTCTAAAAGTCGTGGGAATTTAATTTTGGTGCGTTTGCCCTAATAGCAAATCATATCCATCACAGAAATCATATCCATCACAGAAATCGTACAAATCACAGTTCAGACATTTTTTCGCAGCTAACCGCTGAGCTGAGTAAGTTAACAGTAGGCAGTCACTTTCTTGCAAACTGCCTACTGCAAACCGCCCACTGGCTTACTCTTCCACGACTTCAAACTGCACTTTAGAATCTACGTCTTTGTGCAATTCTAAAACGGCGGTGTAGATACCGAGGGTTTTGATTTCCTCGTCTATGATGATTTTTCTGCGTTCGATTTCGACACCGGCTTGGTCTTTCAACGCGGCTGCGAGTTGTACGTTGGTGACACTACCGAATAATTTACCACTTTGACCGGCTTTAGCACCGATGCGCAATACCACGTCTTTCAGTTTATCTGCGATTGCTTGATATTCGCCTACTTTTTGAGTTTCCTCTGCCTCTTCGCGCGACTTGAGGTCGTCCAATTTCTGGCGATTTTTTTTGTTTGCCTCTAATGCCAAGCCTTGTGGAATAAGGAAATTGCGACCGTAACCGTCCTTTACTTTTACGACGGTGTGCTTATCGCCTACTTTATCTATATCTTTTAATAATATGATTTCCATTTTTTTAAAGTTTGAAGTTTGAAGTTTGAGGTTTTTCCTCGTACTTCTTCAAATTGCTAAATCAAAAGTGATAACGCGCCTTAATTAGCACATTATTTCAATAAATCCGCTACATACGGCAATAACGCGAGGTGACGCGCACGCTTGATGGCGGTAGACACTTTGCGCTGGTACTTCAAGGAGTTGCCAGTGATGCGGCGGGGCAGGATTTTGCCTTGCTCGTTGATGAATTGCAATAAGAAATCAGTGTCTTTGTAATCAATATACTTGATGCCAAATTTGCGAAAGCGGCAATATTTTTTGCGCTGCTGCCCAATATTTGGATTACTTAAAAATTTTATATCGTCTTTAGTGGTTGCCATTTCTTTTTTAAAATTAAGAATGAATAATTAAGAATGAAGCAGGATGAAATTATAATATCGCTTTTCAAACTGCCTACTCGTTTACGCTTATCCTTCCGATGAAGTTGCTGAACTTTCCACAGTGCCTTCCTCATTCTCGATGGTTGCAAGCACGACTTCTTCGATAGAAGGCGGCGCTTCATCTGCAGCTGGGGCAGGATTTGGTCCCGTGATTTCTTCTTCTGAGCGAAGCGTAATCGTGGCTTCATCCGTTGGCGTGGTCGGGGTAGGAATTGGCTCGGCGTCTATAACGAGTAATGGCACTTCAACTGGCTCAGGAGCAGGTGCTTCGGCGGGTTTAGGTGCTGATGCTTGCCGTTCTTGTTTGGCATTTTCGTTGCGGCGGTCTGGATTTTCTTCTCTTCTTTGCCCTTGATTATTGCCGCGCTCATTACCCCGTTCCCGTTCTTGTGGTTGGGCATTGCCATTATTACGGTCGTTGCCTCGGTCGCGTTCCGGCGCGTTGCTTTTTTTCTTGCCGATTAAGCCATTGCGCTTGTCTGCATTGAATTTCATGCCGTACTTGTCCAACCTGGCAGTGAGGAAACGCATGATGCGTTCGTCCCGACGCAAGGACAACTCCATGCCGGTGAGAAAATCGCCGTTGGGAGTTTCAAATTCTACGCAGTAATACACGCCCGACTGGCGTTTGTTGATATTATAGGCAAGCTGGCGCAAGCCCATTTCATCCACATGCACGATATTGCAGCCTTCATTTCGGAGCAAATCGACATACGTCTGAGCTGTCGCTTGAATTTCATCGGCCGACAGCACTGGATCTACGATGAAAGTAACTTCGTAATTAGTCATTGGTATTCAGACATATTGGTTAAAAAATAAAAACGGCTGCAAAGGTAGGTATTATTTTTGAATAATTAAAAATCAGTTAAGAACTTAATTCCAAAAAAGAGTTTATTTTGAAGCGTAAATCAGCATATTTACACCTTCGTAAATCCTTTTTATGACTACCAACAAAAAATCTTTTCTGCAAAATTGGAATTTGGATAAAACGCTGAGTCTGATGGCTTTTCTCATCAGTTTAGGTACGTTTTTTTTATTGTATTACCAGACGAATTTGACGCGGAAGCAGCAATATGCATCAGTATTGCCGTATCTGGAGCTTTTTAATCGCAACCCACAAGAACATACTTATTCTTTTTGTATAGCCAATAATGGGATTGGTCCGGCATTTATTAAAAAAGTAGAAGTGCATTATCAAGATAGCGTCTTTATAACAGACCCGGCAAATTTCCTGTACAATCAAATTTATCCGCAAGATACCACGATTAGTTTTGTACACACAAATCTCGCCGAAGGGACGTTGTTACCGGCGGGCGCGGTGATTGAATTGTTAGTAGTGAAAGAAGACCTGAAAAGTGCCACTCAATTGCGGCAATTATTTGGATTTGGACAAGCTGAATTGCTCGTTGTTTTCGCTTCTGTGTATGATGAAGAATGGGTAGTCCGTACCGGCAATTTTCCGCAAAAATTAAAATAATCGTCTTTATGAAAGCTATTTTGACAATCCTTCTTATCGGTCTCAGTTTGCAAAGTTGTGCTACTTTAAATAAACAATTTTTGAATCCTTTTCCCACGAAGCCCAATGGTTACACGCACGTAGTGGTAACGGATTGTGCGAAAACGATTTACATTTCTGGTCAAGTGCCTGTGAATGAAAAAGGAGAAATTGTAGGAAAAGGTGATTTTGCGGTGCAAACGCGCCAAGTGTATGAAAATTTGAAAATAACACTTCAAGCTGCTGGTGCAACATTCAGTGATGTAGTAAAAATGACGACGTATGTGAAGGATTATAAGACCGATTATTTAACTGCTTTGCGCAGCATTCGAACTGAATATTTGCCCAAAGAAAATCCGCCTGCCAGTACGCTTGCAGGGGTGCAGTCCTTGTACAGTCCTGATGTGATGATTGAAATTGAGGCGATTGCGGTGATTGCAAATTAAAAAGGCGATGGGGGTTATCCCGCCTTGCGGGACAAGTTAGGTTTATAGGGTGACAAAATTTCAAACCTTGAACGCTGGAACTTTAACATTTAAACTGCCGTTACGCGTGCCGTTTGCAGTAAAGATTCAAACAATAATTTTCCATCTGTATTGCCCAAAGCCAGTTCTGACGCGCGTTCTGGGTGTGGCATCATGCCAAATACGTTGCGCGCTCGATTACAAATACCGGCGATGTTAAGCGTAGCGCCATTTGGGTTTGCTTCCACCACCGCTTTGCCATTTTCATCGCAATACCGGAAAAGGATTTGGTCGTTGGCTTGGAGTTCCGTCAGCACGTCTTCATCTGCAAAATAGCGACCCTCGGCATGCGCGATTGGAATTTTCAGCACTTTTTCAGGGTGAATCGTGGCAGTTATCGGACTATTATTTGTCTGAACTTTAAGGAAAATATTTTTAGAAATAAACTTTTGATTCGCATTGCGCAGCAGCACGCCCGGCAGTAATCCGGCTTCGCATAAAATTTGAAAACCATTGCAAACACCCCACACGTAGCCACCTGCGTTGGCAAATTCGACTACGGCTTTCATAATCGGGGAAAAACGAGCAATCGCGCCCGCCCGCAGGTAATCGCCATACGAAAAGCCACCCGGCAATACGATGCAGTCGCTTGTATCGAAGCCGCTCAGGTCGCGGTCTTTGTGCCACAGTTTCACGGTTTCTTGCTGCATGACGGTGCCCAGCGCATTCATCATGTCATCATCACAATTGGAACCCGGAAAAACGACAACGCCAAATTTCATATAGACTTCAATTTTATGAAAATTTACCAAATTTCAGAAATTTGGCAAATTTATTATAAACCTCATTCTGGTAAAAGATACTGCTGATATTGAAAAATAAAAACCACGACTAATATAAACAAATGCAGAATTTCCGCCCAGCGATTGGACAAATTTGTAAAATTGATAGCAATCAGAAACCCGAGCGGCACTGCCAAAATCAACAGGTGATCGAGTTGGATACCTGCCTGAAATAGGAGCGTAAATACTGAAAATAACAAGCACCAGAACAAGACATTGATTTTCTTTTGTATTTGAATATTTTTTTTGAATTCATACAAGCCATAACTAAAAATGGCGATGATCAGAAAAATAGCTACAAAACCAATTTTTAGGTACGTTTCTATGACTGGTGCTATTTTGAAATTCAGAAATCCTATGTTTTTTATGAATTGTATTTGTACAAAATCGCTCCATTGGTCGTTCCAAAAAACGTAAACGCTGGTGAGTAAATACGGCACCAATGCTCCAATAAATACCATGAGTCGCTCTTGTATCGTAAAGGCACGTAGAATATTCAAGATGATAAATCCTAATATAATAAAAATCGCATACGAAAAATAAAACAGGCTGCCGACGGATACCCAAAAACCGATATTGAAAATATTATCTGCGGCGGATGGTTTTTTATAGATTTTAAAGGCTTCGGAAAGGGCGATGAGATAAAAGGTATTTGCCAAATGTAAAGGGGAAAGATGCAGAAAATCTGGCAAAGCACTGGCAATTAATATAAAGAACAAGCCCGGAAAGAGCGTCACCGTGTCATCAAGGCGATGGATAGCGACGATAGAATTGATGGTAGTAGCCTGTGCAAAAATCAGTGCAATGGCGAGTACATCCGGCATTAAACCTTGGTAGCCAATCCAATTATAAATTAAACTACTCAAATAGCCATAACTGGCAGGCTGCCAGTCGTCAGGCACTACGAATGCTGCGATATGCAGGACGACTGCATAAAAAATGAGCAACATGCTGAACAGTAACTGGTTGGTTCGGAAAAGATTGAGCACTTGTCAGTTTATCGTTTAAAATTGCGCCAAAGGTATTAAGAAATTGGGAAAAGTTGATTTGCTAATTTGCTGATATGCCTTTCATTCGTAAATTACGATAAAAATAGGTCAAACTAATCTCCTTTGTTACTTACTTATCCCATCTTTTGGTTTTCAATTCAGCGAAAATTGCGCTGCGCCAGCGTGTACGGCGTTGTAGCTAGTAAGTAAATTAATTTCCATTTGCAGGAATCGGGTGAGGGGAAAATCCAACAACATCTCGCGTATTTCCAGTTCAGAATTGGCACTAAAAATCGCCCAGAGTTTGCCATTTTCCAGAGAGAGGGCGTAATTGACCAGTTTTCCGTTGGAAAGATATTTGTTCACCACGCTATCCTGGTATGGCAAAAGGTCAAAAAACTCATCCGTTAGGTCTTCGGGCAGCGTAAAATCTACCATGAAATGCGATTCGTAATACATTTTAAATGTTTGAGGTTAGACGTTTGGGGGTTCAAAAGTTTAGATTCCTACAAAAGTAATAGAAAACCGAATATCGTGCTTTTAAGAAATGGTTAAATGTCGGGGAATGTGCGTTTTGGTGTGTTATGATGTTAAAGTGTTTGTGTCGCTTATTCTTCCGCAGATTTCGCAGATTTTTGTTTTCCCTCGTCTTTCGGTCACTCCATGACTTTTTTATCCCGCAGATTTTTTTCACGCAAAGCCGCAAAGTTTTATCTCTTTGGTCTCTTTTCTCTTGGTCACTCATTACAGCCCTCACAGCGATTTTTTTAACCGCAGAGGGCGCAGAGATTTTTCATGCAAAGTCGCAAAGCCGCAAAGTTTTATCTCTTGGTCTCTCCTATCCTCCCATCTTCCCATCCTCCACTAAAATCTCCTTCGGATAACACAAATAATACTTCGTCACAATTTTCGATTGAATGCCAAAATCAGCATTGGCGGACATCGGGAGCACCGTGCCGTCTTTGTGTAAAATATTGATTTCGTCTTTTAAAGTCGTGTACGCGCTGTTTGTTTCTTTGCCTTGAAAAACGAGATACGGGATTAATTCTTTTGGAAAAGCACCCCATTTTTCTGCCTTGCAGCGAATGTCATCTACATATTCAACATCAAAAGGCTTGTTGCGCAATTCTGATTTAAACAAGCGGCGATTCAATAATCCGTTTGCAAAATAAGTCAATAATTTGTCGTCTGAATTCGTCCAGTTTTTCAAAGCCGTGACAATATCGTGGTCGTCGAGTGTGGCGAAGCGATCAAGTAGTTCGTCGCGGTTGGTTTTAAAATTGTTATAAGATAAATCATTTTGTAAAAAAAAGAGCAGGTTTTTCGGGGCTTCTAAGGTCATACCATTTTGCATCAATTCTTTGGCACGTTTCAAGGTTTGTACCAGCATTTGCTCGGCGGCGAGTACTGTTTTATGTAAATAAACCTGCCAATACATCAACCGTCGGGCAATCAAAAACTTTTCAACGGAATAAATTCCTTTTTCTTCTACCACCAATTCGCCATCTTTTACTGCCAGCATTTTGATAATCCGATCATAACCAATCACGCCCTCGTGCACGCCTGTGAAAAAACTGTCTCGATTCAAATAATCCATTCTATCCATATCCAATTGACCAGAGACGAGCTGGTGCAGAAAGGGTTTCGGATGTTCGTCCAAAAAAATTTGCATCGCCATCGTTAACTTCCCATTAAAAATTTCGTTCAATCGTTGCATGAAGAGGACGGATAAATCTTCGTGGTGGAAATTGATGAGCGTATGTTCAAGCGTATGTGAAAAAGGTCCGTGCCCGATGTCATGCAGCAAAACTGCGATTTGTAAGGCTTCGGCTTCTTCAGGGGTGATGTCCACGCCTTTGTTGCAAAGTACATCCAATGCCTCGGTCGTGAGGTGGAGTGCGCCAATCGCGTGGTGGAATCGCGTGTGCAGTGCGCCCGGATATACGTAATGCGTGAGGCTGGTTTGTTTAATTCTTCTAAGTCGTTGAAAATAAGGATGTTCTATCAAATCAAAAACAATGCCGTAGGGAATGCTCACAAAACCATAGACGGGGTCGTTGAGAATTTTCTTTTTATTGGGAAGCATGGATTTTTTTATTGACCATTTATAATTGACCATTGACCACTGTGGTAACAAGAATTTTATAAAAAAGTATCAATCGAAGCTGGTTTTTTCTATTTTACCGAAGTTTAAAATGGAAACAATATTTTGCTTGAAAAGCTTATTAAATGGTGAAACGGATTGGCGATACAGTATTTGCGTCTTCACGAATCCCCATTCACAAATCACAAAATTTTACATGGATAAAATAAAAATACTTTGGGCAGACGATGAAATTGATATGCTCAAGCCCCAAATTCTGTTTTTGAAAAACAAAGGCTACGACGTACTGACCGTGACGAATGGTTATGATGCGCTGGAGGAATGTGAGGCGAATAATGACATTGACGTGGTGTTTTTGGATGAAAGTATGCCAGGCATTACGGGGCTGGAAACGCTGGCAAAAATTAAGGAAAATAATCCGCTGATGCCGGTGGTGATGATAACGAAGAATGAGGCGGAACACATCATGGAGGAAGCCCTGGGGTCACAAATTTCGGATTATTTGATAAAACCGGTGAATCCGAATCAGATTTTGCTGACGCTGAAGAAGATTATTGACAATAAGCGGTTGGTGCGAGAGAAAACGTCGAGCGATTATCAGCAAGAGTTTCGGCAGATTTTTATGCAAATTCAAAGCGGCTTGAGCCATCAGGAGTGGGTGGAGGCGTACCGCAGGATTGTGGGCTGGGAATTGCGGATTGATGATTCTAATTCTACCGAAATGTGGGATATCCTCTCCATGCAAAAAAGCGAGGCGAATACCGAGTTTTCTAAATTTATATTAAAAAATTATCTCAATTGGGTTAAGAATGCAGACGGAGCACCTGTGATGTCCAACGACGTGATGCGGGCAAAGGTTTTTCCACACATGAAGGACGACGTGCCGACGGTTTTTTTATTATTGGATAATTTGCGGTACGACCAGTGGAAAGTGATTGAACCCATTATTTCACAGTTGTTTCGGGTGGAAGAGGAGGATTATTTTTACAGTATTTTGCCGACCTCGACGCAGTATAGCCGCAACGCGATTTTTTCGGGTTTGTTTCCCTTAGAAATTGAGCGTCGCTATCCTGATTGGTGGAAAAATGATTCGGAAGAAGGTGGAAAAAATTTGCATGAAGGTGATTTATTGGGTGAATTGATAAAACGTACTTTTCGCAAACCGATTCGACACGATTACATCAAAGTGACCAACGTAGCCAATGCGCGACAATTGCAGGACAATATTTTGAATTATTTGAATAATGATTTTACGGCGATTGTTTATAATTTCATTGATATGCTCTCGCACGCGCGCACGGAGATGGAAGTGCTGAAAGAACTTGCTGGTGATGAAAAAGCGTATCGTTCGCTTACTCGCTCGTGGTTTGAAAACTCCCCGCTGTGGCTTGCCTTGCAACGTGCCGCCGAACGCGATATTCAATTGATCATCGCCACGGACCACGGCACGATACGGGTCAACACGCCTTCCAAAGTCGTCGGCGACCGCGAGACGACCACCAATTTGCGTTATAAAGTGGGTAGAAATCTGCAATACGAACGCCGCGACGTACTCGACATCCGAGACCCGGAGAAAGCGATGCTGCCGAGACCGAATGTGAGTTCCACGTTTATTTTTGCCAAAGAAGATAAGTTTTTCCTGTATCCGAATAATTATAATCATTACAACAATTATTATAAAAATACTTTTCAGCACGGGGGGATTTCATTGGAGGAGATGATTTGTCCGGTGGTACGGCTAAGGACGAGGTAGTCTGGATAGTGGATAATAGATGATGAGATATTCAATCCTCCTTGTTATTAAAAATACTGCAACATAGGTTTTAAAGTTATATCCAATACCGCTGCGTGACTCGCGCTGGTGTCACGTATTCATTTTCTAAAATACCGCCGTTTTTGAGAATTGTTTTTGCGGAGGCGATATTATTTTTATCACAAGTAAGTAAACTGCTTTTTACTTCCAAAGCTTTCATTTTTTCTAAAGTCATCCGTAAAATTTTGGTCGCGTGACCTTTGCGCCGCTTCGAATGCCATAGCCGATATGCCCACCAAAAAGCAACCGTTTTTCATTCAAATCATGCCGAACATTCACTGCACTAAGTACTTGATTTGATTCATCTACCAGCCAATAAGTAGAGTTCGATACAAAATCCGCTGGCAAATCCAAATATCTACTTCGGTCGAGTCGGTTTTTTTTAAACCAATTTCAATAAATAAAATTCCCAAAACAAACTTATTATACAATAGCTATCGGCTGGCGTCACCCTATCCTCCCATCACCCTATCACCCACCTACTTCACCGCCTCAAACACCATATCCAACTTACTCTCCACCGTGTACGGCGTGGTATTGCGAAAGAAAAACACGATTTCCAATCGAAACTGATTTTGAGTCAATAATTTTTCTACGTTTCGAAGGGTCGGAAGCAACTCAATGGTTTCATCCGCTCTGCCGCGCAGGTCATCAACGTAAAAAACTTCATCTGCAATGGTGCATTGCGATTTATCATTATTGCAAATGCGGACGGACACCTCTTCTACAAAATCATAATCCAACCCATCCAACGCCGTGATACGCGCTGAGTAAGGATTAATGGCTGTAATCACTGCCGTATCCGTTTTATTATCCGTCAGGTAAAAGTTTATATTAGAAGACACGTCGCGCAACCCATAGCCCCAAGCCGTCGTAGCACTCAAGCCGACCGGAAGATTGAATTGAAAATTGGGATACAGTAGGTCAAAAATGCGCTCGCGGTTATCTTTAGAGCAAGCTGCTGCCAATAAAAAGAGGATGGTAAAGAGAAAATAATTTTTCATAAGCTCTTATGTTGGAGTGGAGGATAAGAAGATAGGAGGATTACCGTGCGTACATCCTATCCTCCCATCTTCCCATCCTCTATTTATTTAATTTCGCTATTATTTGACTTTTTTCAAATTTTATTTAAATTTCCTATTCAAAAATAATAGATTGTAGCAATTAGAAACGTATTGTCTAAAAATCTAAGGTCTAACATCTATCGTCTAATCTCTAACATCTAAAGTCTAAAACACAATGGGCGAACAGAAAGTAATGGTAGCTGCTGATAATCACGCAATTATGCAACGCTTTGTGCGCAACTTGCTGCGCGACGTACAGGCATTCGAGTATATGCTGGAAAACGATTGGTTTGAAAATGATATTGTCCGCATCGGTGCCGAGCAGGAAATGTGTCTGATAGATACCAAAACGTTCAAACCGGCGACTATCAATATGGAGGTGCTGGAACACATGAAACAATACCCGTGGTGCGGCGCAGAATTAGCAAAATTTAATTTGGAAACCAACCTCGACCCGCGCGAGTTCACTGGCACTTGCCTGAGTGACATGGAAGCCGAGAACCTATTTTACCTTGCAAAAATACGCGAAGTCCTCAAACAATTTGACGCGGATGTCATCCTCACCGGCATTCTCCCCACGCTGCGGAAAATAGATTTGGAGATGCACAACCTGACTCCAAAACCGCGCTACTTTGCACTGATGGAATCTATCAATAAGCAATTGATTGGCTCGGCGTATGAATTGCGGCTCACGGGTATTGATGAATTATTGGTAAAGCACGATTCGCCGCTGTTGGAGGCTTGTAACACCAGTTTTCAAGTGCATTTACAAGTAAAACCGAATGATTTTGTACAATTGTACAACATTGCCCAAGCCCTCGCCGCGCCTACGATGGCAATTGCCGCCAACTCGCCGATTGTATTTGGAAAACGGCTTTGGCACGAGAGTCGCATCGCTTTATTTCAACAATCCCTCGACATTCGCACCACGCACGACCACATGCGCGAGCGCAGTCCACGTGTGAGTTTTGGTACCAATTGGTTGGACGAATCTATTTTAGAAATATATAAAGAAGATATTGCGCGTTTCCGCGTGTTGTTGAGTGCCGATGTAGAAGAGGATTCTTTGAAAATTATAGAATCGGGAAAAGTGCCACGCCTGCGTGCGTTGCAAGTGCATAATTCGACAGTGTATCGTTGGAATCGCCCTTGCTACGGCATTAGCGATAACGGGAAACCACATTTAAGAATTGAAAACCGAGTCTTACCCGCTGGTCCAACCACCGTAGATGAAGTTGCAAATGCTGCATTCTGGCTCGGTGCTGTGATGGGTATGAAATCCATGTGTGATGATGTGCGTACCAAACTCTCGTGGGAAGACGTGCGGGATAATTTTTCTAAAGCCGCCAAATTTGGCATTGATACCCAATTCAACTGGTTCAATGACAAAAAAATCTCCGCACCCGAATTGGTATTAAATGAACTCCTGCCGATTGCCCGCAAAGGACTCGAAGACCAAAAAGTAGACAGCACTGACATTGATAAATACCTCGGCATCATAGAAGAACGTGCCAAGCACCATCGCAACGGCGCGCGCTGGCAACTCCGCGCTTACACCAAACTACTCAAAGAAGTCGGGCGCGACGAAGCCCTCACCATCATGACTGCCGCTATCGTTAAAAATCAATCCAAAGAAATGCCCGTACACACTTGGGAAATGCCCGAACCGGGCGACCTCGACGACTACCATCCTTCCAAGCTGCGCGTTGAGGAATTTATGCAAACCGATTTGTTCACCGTCCAAAAAGACGACCTCGTCGAATTGGTTGCCGAACTCATGGATTGGCGGCGCATCCGCTATATGCCGGTCGAGGATTCCAAAGGTCGCTTGAGTGGACTTATCACATCCCGACTACTTTTACGCTATTTCGCTCGCTGCAATAGAATGGGCAACCATCAAGATATCACGATGGTAAAAGACATTATGATTAGTGCGCCACTCACCGTCAGTCCGAAAGCTACGCTGATAGAAGCCCTGCGCCTCATGCGCGAGAAGCAAGTCGGCTGCCTGCTGGTGGTGCAAAACGAAGAATTGGTGGGTGTGATTACAGAAATGGATTTTTTGAGAATATCGGCACGGTTGATAGAACGGTTGGAGAAATAGAAGCAGTTGTCTAAACTGTGCTTGCCCGCCTATGGAGGGGTTTTTGTGATTTCTATGATAATCATGATTCCGGCAACACGGTGCGCCCTCTGCGACTCTGCGGTAAAAAAATGCGGTGAGGGAATTTATAAATTCAAAAAATAGGCGATAGACTTTATATCACATCAGGAGCGTTCGAAATTATTTTTATGAATTTGGCAATAGATATAGGTAATGCTCGTATCAAACTCGGCATTTACAAAAATGATGAATTGGTTGAAAAACAAACCTGGGAGTCGTGGGATTTAAATGATTTGAAAACATGGACAACCAACCAAAACATTCAAAATGTAATCTTATGCAATGTAGGGCAAGAGGTGCCGCCTGAAATCGAACAATTTTTACACCAACATTTTTTTTATATTGAATTAAATTCGGAAACGCCATTGCCCATACAAAATGCCTACCAAACCCCGAAAACACTCGGGAAAGACCGAATTGCAGCGGTAGTAGGAGCCTTCGCTTTATTTCCAAATCAAACTTGCGTGGCGATTGACGCAGGAACGTGCATCACGTATGAAGTGCTGACGAAGGAAGGCGTTTACCTTGGTGGCAATATCGCGCCGGGCTTGCAGATGCGACTGGAGGCGATGCATCATTTTACCGCAAAATTGCCATTGGTAGAAATAGCGGAAACCGAGTCGTGGATTGGCTACAGCACCAAATCGGCAATGCAAAATGGAGCGCAACTCGGACTGATTTTAGAAATAGATGGTTTTATTGAACGGTGCAGGCGCGAATTGGGCGAACTAAACGTTATCCTAACCGGCGGCGATGCCGATTTTTTAGCAACATACATCAAAAGTAAAATATTTGTAAATCCAAACTTGGTCCTGCAAGGGCTGAATAAAATTTTAAACTATAATGCTTTCTTATAAAAAAGGGTTTATTTTTTTACTATTTATTGCAATAGTTGTCAATAACTTGGCGGCGCAAAATACGGTTATTATACCTACTAATAACTCGCCTTATTCCCGCTTCGGTTTGGGCGATTTTGTCAATCAAAACTTTGCAGCATCGGGTGGCATGGCAGGTTTAAGTGCGGCTTTCAACGACCCGTATCATCTCAATCCGCAGAATCCGGCATCATTGAGTTATTTGCAAGCTACGGCGTTTGAAGTGGGCGTTTTTGGAAAATATGCCAGCCTACAACAAGGAGAAGAGCGCTCTGACATTTGGAGTGGCAATCTAAATTATTTGGCGTTCGGCTTTCCGCTGCTCAATCCGATTAGTCGCGTATTAGATAAAAATAATTCACCGCTTAGTTTTGGTATGAGTTTTTCTTTGCAACCGTATACATCTGTGGGTTATGATGTTCGAGCTAAAACACAGCGCACGGATGAATTGGAATTGACCACCAATATTTACAAAGGTGCGGGTGGCACTTATAAACTCACTTGGGGCAATGGCGTACGGTATAAAAACTTTGCAGCAGGTATCAACTTGGGCTATTTGTTTGGCAAAATAACGAACAGTCGGCGGGTAGAATTTGACAGTCTTGCCTTGGCATATAACACCGAATTTTTGGATGAATTCAGCGTAAGCGGCTTCACTTGGAATATAGGTGCGCAATACGTTGCCGAATTTGGTAAAATTAGTAAAAATCAGCTTGCCCGGCAGCGCGTCACTTTTGGTTTGTACGGTAATAGTGCTACCAATTTTAATACCAATGCGAGTAGATTTTATCAGCGCAATATCAATTTTCCATCCATTGATACCCTGCTTAATGAGCGAGATGTAAAAGGAAAAGGTAAATTGCCGGCGGAATTCACAGCAGGTATCATGTATGAGCAACCCAACAAATTCAAGCTGGGCGTGGAATACAACGTGGCTTCTTGGAGCAATTATGAAAACGAAGTCAAATCGGAAAATTTGCTGGATGCCAGCCGCTTTGCCGTTGGATTAGAATATATTCCAGAATTCAACTCTTACAACAATTACTTCAATCGGGTACGCTATCGGGCGGGCTTTTCGTACGCCACCGACCCACGCCGCGTCGCTGGTGAGCAGTTGAAAGAATCCGTACTTACGCTCGGCTTTGGTTTCCCGATTGTGTTGCCACGTCAGCAGATTTCTTTTGTGAATTTTAGTCTGGAAGGCGGGCAATTTGGTTTATCCGATGCGCTGAAAGAAAAATTTGTGCGGCTCACGCTCGGCTTTACTTTGAATGACAATACTTGGTTCTTCAAACGGAAGTTTGGGTAAGAAAGAGCAGTCCTTCGCTTATTTTTTCGATTAAATACATTGGAACAAAAGATATTTACAAAGTAAATTCGCGTCAGGAGCCGCTCAGATATTGGATTCATCCAGATAGAGCTATCGGGAGAGACTTGAACCAGTTTTATGAAATAATTTTTTGTTCCACTGTATTAAATGTCAACATTGGGTTAAACCCAGCGGGATGATATCTCGCTGGGTTTAATTTTAAAATAATTGCGAACCATTTAATCCCCTATTTACATTTATACGAACTATTATTATTTGTGCCAACAACTGATTAAATTTACACTCCCTTTTCTGTCGAGATCAACATTTTTAAAATGGCAAAATTCTAAAATTTTGACATATACAACGTCAAACAAAAAACATTAAACGAAAAACATCAAACATGACTTATACTACCCTCGGAAATACCGATATACGAGTAAGCAAAATCTGCCTCGGCACCATGACGTTCGGACAGCAAAATACGGAAGCCGACGGGCACGCGCAAATGGACTACGCGCTGGCGCAAGGCATCAATTTTTTGGACGCTGCCGAAATGTATCCAATTCCCTCGAGCGCCGAGACACATGGCAGCACGGAGCGCATCATTGGCACTTGGCTGAAAAAACGAAATAATCGAGACAACGTAGTCATTGCAACAAAAATAGTCGGTCCATCGCCTGCAATGTTACACATTCGCAATCCTTTACATATCAATCGAGCGCAGATTTTGAAAGCCGTGGACGGCAGTTTAGAACGCTTGCAAACGGATTTTATAGACTTGTATCAGATTCACTGGCCCGAGCGGCAGACCAATTATTTTGGCAAATTAGGTTTTGAATATGACCCGAATGACCCGTGGAAAGACAATTTTTTAGAAATCGTAGAAACGTTTTACGACCTCACTAAAGCCGGAAAAATCCGTTATTTCGGCGTATCCAATGAGACGGCGTGGGGCTTGATGCAATTTCTCCGGCTGGCGGATAAGCACGTACTGACGCGTTGCGCGAGCATTCAAAATCCGTATAGCCTCATCAATCGCACGTTTGAAATCAATCTCGCCGAAATTGCCATTCGAGAAAAAATAGCTTTACTGGCGTACTCGCCGCTTGGTTTTGGTACTTTATCAGGCAAATATCAAGAGGGCAGCGCAACACCAGATTCAAGACTCAACCAATTCCCGCAATACACGCGCTACAGCAGCCCGGAAGCAACGCAAGCCATCAGCCGGTATTTAGAAATTGCAAAAAAACATAATTTGAGTCCGACACAAATGGCGTTGGCGTTTGTCAATTCTCGTCCGTTCGTCACCAGCAATATCATTGGCGCGACTACATTGGAGCAGTTAAAAGAAAATGTGGAGAGTATAAATATAAAGTTATCAGATGAAGTTTTAGCAGAAATACAAGCGGTGCATAATGCGATTCCAAATCCAGCACCATAGTTTTAAGTAGGCAGTTTGCAGTGGCAGTAGGCAGAAATCCAATGTAAAAATGGCTGTAGCAATCATTATTAACTATTCATTATTTAATGCAATTAAAAAAGATACAATATTACCTGTCGGAATATCGGGCATTTTTGAAAACGCCTGCTGCGTACGAGCGGCTGTACGCTTGGGAATCACAGCGTATCTTTCAGGATAATTGGGACTTAGAAGCCCGGGATTTTGGTGAAATGTATGATAGAAGTTTGGATAATTCACAAACGCGCCGCCTCTGGAAACGTGAAAATTATGAACCAAAAAGTAGATTGTTGGAATTTATCGCGCTGGAGCCGGATATGGTACGCCGCGCGTTTCAAGATTTATTCCAGGAAGAAAAAGACGTAGCCGGGCGTGCCGACCGTTTTGTATTTTATTGCGATGATTTATTACAAGTATATAAAGAAAAATATCCGCTTTCGATAGAAAATCGGCATTATCATGATGACAATTATCAAGTGATTTCTATTTACCTCGCCTTTCGTTTCCCTGATAAATATACACTATACAACCACGAAGCTTTTATAACATTATTACAAAAAATAGGCAGCACCGATATTCCAAAAGCCGCTGATTTCGGGCGTTTTGTGAAAGTGATGCGCACCCTGTATAATTTTATGCTGAAAGAATCGGATATTTTAGCATTACACCAGAAACGATTACGTTCTAAGCGACATTACACGGACGAGAGTTTGCTGTTAATGTGGGATTTTTATATGTTTTGTGCGCAGTTGTCTGAACTGTGATTTTTATGATTTTTGTGATGAATATGATTTAAGCTTGCCCTGTACACTTCTCTTCTTGCTTCAAGAATTTACCATGCAACCGATATTTCAAAATACTCGTCTAATTTTATTATCAAAATCATCGGAATAGGGGAATCTTCACCCAATTTTCATCTGTATTAAAAATCACCCTTTAACCCATCACCTTATCACCCAATTTATGATCACCCGACTCAACACTCGTATTGACATTGTAGACGCACTGCGCGGTTTTTCATTGGCTGGCATCGGCATTGTGCATTTTATGGAGCAGTATCTTGGCGCGCCTCCCCCTTTTTTCGTTGGCAACTACACGCAGCACCATCCCGTAGACGGAGTACTGGATTTTATTAGTTTCATACTCATTTGCGGTAAATTTTTTGCGCTTTTTTCTTTTCTATTCGGACTCAGTTTTGCCTTGCAAATGGAGCGCGGTGAAGCGCGTACGGGCAGCGATTTTCGCTTGCGGTTTGCATGGCGACTCGTTATTTTATTTTCGATTGGTTATTTACATCATTTATTTTATCGAGGTGATATTTTGACCATTTATGCACTATTAGGATTCCCATTATTATTATTTTATAAAGTGTCAGATAAATGGATTTTAGCTATTGCTATTGTATTATTTATTGGTGTACCTCGTTTTATAATGACGACTACCGGCTATGAGCCTTTTAAAGCCTACGTTCCCGACTTTATGTCTGAAGATAAAAAAGAAGAGCTACATACGGTAGACTATTGGAATGCCGCTAAATCTGGCACTTGGGTAGCTATCGCGCGTGAGAATGCCACGTATGGTTTTCTACAAAAAATGAACTTCCAATTTGGTGCCGGTTCGCGTGCGTACCAAACGTTTGCTTGGTTTTTATTGGGTTTATTGGCAGGACGGCGGCGGTATTTTGAAGAGTTGGAACAACATCGCTCACTTGCCCGAAAATTATTGAAATGGGGCTTGATTGGATTTTTATTACTTTTTATATTACAAGTCGTCACCTTTTTATTATTAGGCAATTATATCCCAAAGCAGTGGCAATTTACGATGGGCATGACCTTCGGCGATGTGGCGAATGTAGCGTTAACGCTTGTGTACATTGCTGCTTTCACTTTATTATTTACCAAAGAAAGATCTCGGCAGCGGCTCAGACTCGCCTTATTAGCCCCTTTCGGGCGCATGGCTTTAACCAATTATGTAATGCAAACGCTCATCGGAACTACGCTGTTATTTAGTTTTGGATTTGGTTTATTGGGTAGTATTGGCAATAGTATTACTTTACCAATTGCAATTGTGGTACTTGTATTACAAATCTGGTGGAGTAAAGTGTGGCTCCGACATTTTTATTTTGGTCCGTTGGAGTGGCTTTGGCGCTCGCTGACTTGGTTTAAGTGGCAACCGTTTCGGAGGAAAAAGGGGTTGGAAATAAAAATAGAGGCAGCATAATGAAAGAAAAGAGTGTAGCTCAACATATTTAATTGTTCGCCAAACGAGATGACGATTGCACACTATTTTTTTGAAGATATTTATTAATAAAATTCTTAATTTTATTAAAATGAGCGGTATCTGCTTCGTCAAAATAGCTTTTCTCGTTGGGTTGGTAGGCAGCAGGTAAATCTTTGTATTCAACAAACTTTGTATGGTGATGTTCTAAATTTCGATTTACATCAACAATATAAAAACCCTTATTTATAGCTGTGTAAAGAAAATTTTGGTAAGAAATATTTTGTTGAATAAACTTCCATAATAATTCAGGCGTAGCAAGATAAATAAGCCAGCGATTATATTCATCATTTCTGTCCGCCCAATCATAGAGGTATAAATCATCACTCTTGCTATCTTCAAATAACGTCAATAAAGGTCCCTCGAAATAAACCAAATCGCCCACCCGAATGAGGTCATCCTGAAATGGTAGTTTTTCTAAAGACTTACCTTTTATAATTTCCATGTTCATCAAATATTTCAATAGAAATAATAATTTTACTTTAAAAATCATTTTCCTGATGAATAAGTTCCAGCTGCAAGACTTAGCATCATAAGCATGAAAAGACAATAGGTTAGCAAAACTAAGATTAAGCTATGTATAAATGTAAAAAATGCTTCTACATAACGTTTTTCCTGCAAAGCATAAAAAAAATAGCCTAATGTTACAAGTAAATGCAGGAAAAAGGCACAAAATAAACCCGACATGACATAAAAAGGATATATTTCTTTAAGCTGAAATAATACTTTAAGATGAAAAATTAATACTGTAACAAGTATAATATCAAATAACAAATGATATTTTAAACTACTTTTATACTTATTGTAGTAACTTATTTTATCCATAATATGAGTTTCTACCAACATCAAGCAGCCAGTATTAAGAATTTTTCCCTCCATAGGCCTCCATCACATACAACACTCCCTTCAACGGAATCCTTAACCAATCCGGTCTGGAATTCATTTCATATCCCACTTCATAAATCGCTTTTTCGAGTAAATAACTGCGTAATAATAATTGGATGCTGTCTTCATCGGGCGGGATGAAATTTTGTCCTTGCGTGCGGTCGAGGTAAGTGGTGAGGAAGTAGTTGCTCACGTAGTGGAACCATTGGCGCGCCCATTGTTCGAGTACGGGCATGTCTTCTTTTTTATATTTCTGATTCAGAAGGAGTTGCCCATAAGCGGCGTAGTGGAAGGAGCGAATCATACCCGCCACGTCTTTGAACGGGGTGCGTTTGAGGCGGCGCTCGCTGATCGTGTGCATCGGTTCGCCTTCAAAATCTATGATATAAAAATCACTTCCATTAAATAAAACTTGTCCTAAGTGATAATCGCCGTGAATGCGCGTCTTGGTCGCTTCAATTTTTCGACTATAAATGTCTTGAAAACTTTTGAGAATCGTTTCTCGCAAATCCAGCACTTGCTGGGCTTCTTCGGCGGTTTGTGTCGGTAAAGTGCTGATTTTATTAGCTAATGCGCCTAATTTTTCACTCACCAATTTGCGATGTCCAGAGTAAATGGAACGCTGATAATGCTCGGTAAATTTCTCTGGCTCAAAGGCTTCGTCCTCCGAATCCGCTGATAGCGCGATGTGCATCTCCGCAGTACGCAAGGCAAGGCGCGTGATGCGCTCGTAAGTTTCGACGGTGATAAAAGGTTTCAAAACATCTGGCGTATCATCAAAATAGAGGCGGGATTTGCGCACCAATTCGGGCAGTTCTACATTTTTTCCAGCTTTGCTGAAGGCTTTTTCGTAGTAGCGGCTCAGGGTGTCGAGCATGGCAGCCCAAGCGTCGCCTTGATTGACAATTTTATTTTGTAATAAGCCCAAAATCGTATGCGCAGAGGCACCGGATTCTTGATATTGGATGCCACCGCCATAAGCAGGGGCATTTTCAAAATTGGTTTTTTCTGATAAAAAGCGCACTAATTCTAAATCAGGATTAATATCCGATTCTAATTTGCGATAAATTTTAAAGAAAAATTCATCATTGTAAATAATGGACGTATTGCTTTGTTCTACTTTTAATACTTCAGATGTAATATCTTTTTTCTCAATGTCTAATGCTTGTAATATTTTACCCGCTTCAAATTTTAAAACACCGCCGTTGACGCGCACGGTGTGGTTATTTTTGAGCAACCAAAATAATTCATTCCGAAAATATTTACTATATAATGCATCTATGATAATACCTTCTCTTTCGGGCGTTTTTAAATAACACAATACACTCCGAGTTTCATTTTTAATAAAATATATCATGCGCTCTGGGTTAGTGATAAACATGACGGGCAAAAAATACGTCTCTGGCAAACCATCTGCATAGCGCAATAAAACATTCAGTAAATAAGCCGTAATATTTCCCACTTCAATCACCGGAAAACCACTCACTTCACTCGATACAATTTTTTTCGACTTGCCGCCAAACCAGCGCATCGCGCGTAAATAATTTTGTAGAATTTTCTTTTCAAAACGGCGCTTGCTGGTATAATTTTCAAAAAAAGCAGTCCATTCTACTGTACTTTCTAATTCTGGAATGACGCGTTCTACCAGCCCCCTGTCCGTCAAAAGTCCCCCTTCAGGGGATATAGGGGGCATCTCGCCCTGTTCCATCAAAAACCAATAGTAACCATACGGTCCCAGCGTGAACGCATACGGCGCGTCCGTCACTTCAAAAAACTTATTTTGACTAAAAATTTCGACCGGCTCCACGCCTGTGAATGTCTTTAAATCCAACTCAACCGACTGCGAATATTTAGATAGATTGCAAACCACCAGAATAATTTCCCCTTGATACGAGCGCGTGAACGCGAGAATTTTACCATTATTAGAAGTTAAAAATTCCGTTTTACCATTGCCAAATGCCCGTAAACGCTTGCGAATGGCGATGCCGTTTTTCATCCACCACAGCAGCGACGCGGGATTGCGATTTTGAATATCCACATTCGTACCTTCGTAGCGATACATCGGGTCAATGACGACAGGCAGGAATAATTTTTGCGGATTGGCGGTCGAAAAACCGGCGTTGCGGTCGGCGTTCCATTGCATCGGGGTGCGTACGCCATTGCGGTCGCCGAGGTAAATATTGTCGCCCATGCCAATTTCGTCGCCATAATAAATCACGGGTGTGCCGGGCAGCGAAAAAAGTAAGGAATTGAGCAGTTCGATTTTTCGGCGGTCATTGCCCAGTAGCGGCGCGAGTCTTCGTCGGATGCCGTCATTGATTTTCGCGTGGTCGTCTTGCGCAAATACTTTGTACAAATAATCGCGCTCCTCCTCCGTCACCATCGAAAGCGTCAAATCGTCATGATTGCGCAGGAACAATGCCCATTGGCAGCTCTCTGGAATTTCCGGCGTTTGTTCAAAAATATCGGTAATCGGATACTGATTCTCAGATTGCAAAGCGATGTACAAGCGCGGCATCAGCGAATAGTTGTAATTCACATGGCACTCATCTTCCTTGCCAAAATATTCGGCAGCAGCCTCGGGCCACAAATTGGTGGCAGCGATTAGAATTTTATTCGGATAATTTTTGTCAACGTGCGCTCGTAGCTCTTTCAAATAAGTATGCACTTCCGGCAGGTTTTCACAATTCGTTCCTTCGCGCCGCGCCGTGTACAGGATGGATGTAAGCCGCAAACCGTCTACACCGATGTCCAACCAAAAATCCACAACTTTGCGCATTTCTTCGCGCACTAAGGGATTTTCATAATTCAAATCCGCCTGATGATTGTAAAATCGGTGCCAATAGTAGGCTTTCGCTTGATTGTCCCAATGCCAATTCGACGATTCATAATCGCTAAAAATCACTTCCGCCTCTGCATATTTATCGGGCGAATCATTCCAAATATAAAAATCGCGCTCCTGCGTGAAAGGTGGTGCTTTGCGTGCACGCTGAAACCACTCATGTTGTATGGACGTGTGATTCGCCGTAATGTCAATGATGACGCGCATCCCGCGCTTGTGCACCTCGTCGAGCAACTCCTGAAAATCCTCCAACGTGCCATAATCGGGATGCACTTTGTAATAATCAGAGATGTCGTAGCCGTCATCTTTGAGCGGCGACTCAAAAAAAGGCAGTAACGACAGGCAGTTCACACCCAAATCTTCCAAATAATCGAGCTTTTGTATCAAGCCTTGAATATCGCCGATGCCCGTGCCGCTGCTATCATAAAACGAGCGGACGTGCAGCGCGTAGAGGATGCTATCTTTGTACCAGAGCGGGTTTGGAGTGGTTTTGTCGGACATGGATTAGTTCGTTTCGGGTTTCTTGTTTCGGGTTTGAATTTTCACGGCATAAAATACGGGTTTTATTCAGGTTGCCAAAAGGAAAATTTATTCTCCAGTTTTATTGGATAGAATTTTGTGATTGGCTCGGTCGCATTTTTCAATTCCTGCCAATTCATCTAAATAAAACTTAGGTTGACCTCGAAATGATCCATAAATTTTAGTGCGTTTAATCTGTTTATTCCTATAATTCCCTTGCATCATTCCAAAAAAAAGGGTAGTTTAGCTCAAAATTCGTTTATGGTGGCGTTTAAAGTAGAAATAGAAGAAAGTATTGTGCAACAGGTTGGCTACAACGAGGTAGAGCGATATTTGCAGGAGTTTGCACAGCAATTGGTTTTAAAAATAGCTGCACAGGAAGCGCTTAAAGATTTAGAGACTATTGACTTGGAAAATAATTCCGAATGGAAAGCAGCAAGAAGGCTGGCTTGGGACGAGGAAAAGCATAAATATTTCGCATGATGACCGACTTCGTTATGGATGCAAATGTGTTGATGAGTATTTTGATAAGTGGAAAAGCGAGTTATCGTCCCATTTTGACCTACTATCAATTTATCTTACCTGATTTCGTTTTTATTGAAGTAGATAAGTATAAGAATATCTTGTTAAAAAAGTCGAAAATGCAGGAAGACGAATTGCGCCGCTGGTCTTACTTTGTTTTTTCAAATATTACCGTCCTGCCTTACTATGTTCTCGCCAATGAAAATATCAAGAAAGCTAATGAATTATTGAAAGATATAGATTTAAAAGACAGTAGTTATGTCGCTTTAGGAATGCAATTAGACTTAATATTACTTACCAGAGATAAACCATTGTTAAATGGATTGAAAAATCGGGGCTATAGAAAAGTAATGGCATTTGAGGATTTCTTGCAAAATATTTAAAGCGGTGCGATAAAGTTACATAGCTTGATTTATTATCGGATTTAACCTTTTCCGATTCTTTACATCCACATTCACCAGCAACGCCACACTGATAAAGAAAAAAGGTCCTACTTTATCTGTTTCCAACAAGTCATTTATCAATTGCAAGGAAAGAATAACCAAAATTGCTAAGAGTGCCATCATTACAATCCGCTTGTCGCTACTATTTTGCGTTTGATGATAAATTTGCTCGCCGTATATCAAGGTAAAAAAAATGAATATCATAAAAATAATTAATCCGATATACCCTTGCTCCACGAGTGTCATAAGGTAGTAGCTGTGTACGCCAGATTGTTCTGGATTGTCACTCACATAGGTGCGAAAACTGGTGACGGTGTAGCCTTTATAAAACGTGTAAAAATTGCCGGGACCAAAGCCAAATAAAGGTTTTTCATTACTCATTTGGAAAGCTGCCACCCAGCGATAGACGCGCTCCATCGTGGAAATATCTTCTAATTGGTACGTAGCTTCCAGCAAATTATTAAAATCCTTATGCGTGATAGTGCGCTCATAATCAGGCGATAAGGCAAGGTAGCGCTCATCATTTACTAAATAACTTACCAAACTAATAGCGAAAACAGTAGCAAGCGTGACCGCTATTTTTGTCAATCGCCAGCGAATCATGAAGTAGCCGCCTACCGCAAAAAAAATAGCCGCATAAGCCGCTCGGGTGTAAGACAATTGAATCGCAATTAATAATAAAACTAAAGCGGCTGCTAATATCAACCACTTCGTACTAAATGTCGGATACCAATATCTTGCAAACCATACAAACGGCACAAATACCGCCATAATAGCTGCATAAGTCACATGATTTCTATAAAATGGATGTAAAACATGATACACCGATTCAAATGTAAAACCAAGCGGCGCATGCCGAATCAATGTAACTACCACCGTGAAAATTAAGGAGATAAAGATGCACCAGAAGAATTTTCGCACGTCTTTTTCTTCTTTTAGCAACATTCCAGCTAAGAAGAAAAAAGTAATAATATACCACAGTTTTGCTAATAAAAACTTAATAGATATGAAAGTCATACTGGACTGCGTCGTCGCAATAAATATCCAGCCGATATGCAGCAAAAGTAATAATGTAATAGGATGTTGAAAAAAACGACGGTCTATTGCATTGCCATTTCGTAAAATGTAAAGAAAAAATACGCCCATTAAACCTACAATCAGTGGCTCGGTGGGTAAATCAGTGCCAAATCCATTGGGGAAAATAATTTCTGTAGATAGTGGAATACAAAAAAGCAGGAGAAAAAAAATCGTTCGGAAGTCAATTATCGTAAGATAAAGCAGCAGTACGAATGCAGGAATACCTAACAGTAAATATTGCGACGTGAGCACAACGGCAAAAATACTCGCCAGCGTAAGCGCGCTAAAACTGTAAAAAAGCCATTTCGGTTGCTTTGTGATCGCAAGATTCCCATTCATCGCAAGGGCAAAGGTAGCAAAATTTTTGAGGTTCAAAAAGCGATGCTGCTTGATAAAATCATTCAAATAGCTTAATTTGCAGGAGCCTATATTTTTTAAAATCCTTCTTATGAAAAAGCATTACATTCTTATTATTTTATTTTTATTTGTAAATGTGTGTTTTGTAACCGCACAGGAAAATGTGATTTATTTAAAAAACTCTTCTTTCGAGCAAGAGGATATGTCTTTTTTATTCAATAACAATAAAGCGAGTTGGGTAGACTGTGGTTTTCAGACGGAGGAATCGCCTGCGATGCACGCTGGTCTGCAGGAGGTAGCGTTGGCACCGCAGCACATGAAAGGCTACCTCAGCATGGTGGTGCGCGACAACAACACTTGGGATGCGGTGGGTCAACGCCTGACCAAGCCACTCGAAGCCGGTAAATGCTATCAATTTAGCCTGCAACTCGCCAAAGCAGAAAATTATTACACCCGCACCGGTGGCAGTAAGGTCAATTATCGCAATCCAATTCGATTGTTGGTATGGGGAGGAAATAGTTTTTGTGAAGCGGGACAGCTACTTGCCAAGACGGATTTAATAAAAAATGATAATTGGGAGCCTTACGAGTTTATCTTTCAGCCCACTACGACGGTTACCTACTTATCTTTACACGCTTATTACTTAAATCCTTTATCTGTATCTTATAATGGAAATGTGTTAATTGACAATGCTTCTGCTATTTATGAAATTGCTTGTGATAATGTAACAATTACACCACAAGATGAAAATTTGATGGTGCTACAGCCTCGAAATATAGAAGAATTGGAGCGTTTCATTACAATACACAGCCTAAACATTACTTTTCAAAAAGACAATGAATTGCAACAATGGTCGCAAGTCTATTTTTCGGTAATTGGAAAATCTATTAATCATTTTAAAAATTATCAACTCATTATTGCTGTGAAAGGAAAATCGGAAAAACAAATTCAAAAGCGAATTCAATTTTTAAACGAGTTTTTGCAGCAGCAAGGCGTACAATCAACAACTTATCAATGCGTTGAATATTTAGAAAATAAATCAGATTTAAATTGGCTATCCGAGACTAAAAATTTGGCTTTTAAAATAGACGTGAAACCTTTACATACCATATTGAAGCGGACGGAGTGAAAAAGTATTTATGCAACAATCGGATACTTTTTATTTAAACATAGTTCTTTATTTTTTACTACTCACACTGAAAAATGTAATGATAAAAATCATGTAAGTAACAAGTGCCGTCAATGATATATATTTAGCCGATATTTTCCAGTTGTAATTAGCTGCCAGACAAGCGATTGCCAATAAAAGCCAAACCATAGAATGGGCGTATTTGATAATGAATTGTATAACGAGAGGACTGTCCGCAACCGCTTCTTTTTTAGGTGTAAATATAAAGTAAGCAATAGCAATCAACATACACTCGGCAAACCAGACGAAGTAAGGAAGACACCAGATTTTATTCATGTATGACTTTAATGAGATTTTACTAGGAATTAATTAAATTTATCAAGTAAAAAGATATTTTCTTTTCTTTTTTGTATTTTTTCTATGGTTTCTATTTGTTCTTTAGGTTTAAAATTTATGATTGAATTAGTATCGTCATATATATCAGGTTTGATTTCTTTTGCTATCTCCTCTGTAAACCTTGCAATATTTTTAGCATATTCTTCACTCTTACCCATTGCTAAAAAAAGGTCAAGTGTCGCCATTCTAATTAATTCATACTTATCAATGTGAAATAATGCTTGTCGCTGGTTTTTGTACTTTATTCCTAATTCTCTAACCATTTCCTCTAAGTCAGACTTTTGGTAACCTAACAATTTTGCTCTTATTTCCCACCAGTTTTTTGGCTTGTTTAAAAAATCGTAATGTTCTTTTTCTAAATATTTTTGCACTGTAAAATATCCTAATATCTTACATACCTCGAATAATGCCTGTATTTGTTCAGGGCTTAATAATTTTCCATCTTGAACTTTTTTATCAAGTGAAACTAAATATTCTCTAATTGATTTACCTGCTCTATTTTTTTGAACTATTGCAATATGCTTTGCCATATCTATTTGTACTGCCCAATCTTTAGCTGCAAAATCCTCGTCATTTTCTAATCTAATAACTTTAGTATGCTGGCTGTAATCTTGATTTTCAACAAATCCATACTCAATCATCCGAGGAAACCAATTTTGTAAAGTTTCTTCAATTAGTAGTTTTTCGTGTAGTTCACTAGCCCAGATATAAGGTGTTCCCTTTTTTGAATAATAAATTTGAAGCATATTTTATTTTTTAAATATTACCAGTATTTTTATTTCTAAATTTTTCAAAAGTGGTTGTGTTGAATAATACACAAATATGCGCACCTTCCAATAAATGGTTACACCTACCGAATTTAAACATTTTCCAATAGACAAAATCCTCCCAATCTTCCATACAAATCCCCGAAACGTCCATTGCAGTTGCTTTCTGAAAATGGCGCGCGCATCTTTGTCTTGTAATCAAATAGAACTTGTTATTATGAAGAAAATGAAATTTTTAGTACTACTACTTTTGCTTGGAATGACCATTTCGCAAGTAGATGCACAACGGATGTCTCATCAAGGCGCGCCGCTGGAATCGGTGGTGGAATTGAGTGAAACACAGCAGACGGAAATCAATAAAATCAAGGAATCGTATCGAACGAAGTTTGACGCATTGCGCCAAGCAGAAAAAACGAAAGCAAACCGCACCGCGATGCAGCAATTGATGAAAGAGCGCGAAGCCGCTGTAGCCGCCATCTTGACACCGGAGCAACGTACCAAATGGGAGGCAGCACAAACCGAGCAAAAGGCTAAAATGCAGCAAAACCGCGCCAACCGCGATGCCAACCATGAAAAAATGCAAGCCGCTCGCACGGAAATGAACGCTTACCACGAAAAAAATGTAAAACCGGTATTGCAAAAGCAGCGCGCTAAATTAGAATCCAAAATCTCCGCAGCCGATAAAAAGTTGATTGCCGAAATGCGCACGCAACACGAGCAACGCCATCAGGAAAGTGGTGACCGCCGAGGTGACAAGGGTTCTAAATGGGATGGAAAAGAAAAACGGGGTGATAAAGCTTCAGCAGGGAAAGAAGCAAAAAGTGACAGAAAATATGCACAAACAAAGGCTTTGGTAGAAAAATACAGCGCAAATATTGATGCGCTTTACGCGGAAATAGCCACGCAGGAAAAACAATGGGAACAAGATAAAAAAGCCATCTGGGAAAAATACGCAACAACAAAGTCAGACGAAAAAGCAGATAAATCAGCAACGCATCACGGCGAAGGTGGAAAAGACAAAAGCGATTCGCACAAAAAAATACATTTCTTATTGTTAGACCCCAATGCAACTACCACGACCGCTAAACCGGCACCCATTAATCGGAAAGTAGAAGCGTTCCCCAATCCGGCGGGTGCGATGCAGAATCTGGAATTTGAAGTATTACAAGCAGGTAAAGTAAAGGTGGAAATCATTGATGGTCAAGGAAATATGGTGAAATCTGTATTCGATGGTAATTTGGAGCAAGGCATAAACAAGCTACAAGTGACCACTGGCGACTTGAAAGGTAAGTCCTATTTTTACCGCATCACCGACGCGAAAGGCACGACGACAAAAGGGTTTATCATACAATAGTTTAGTTTAGTTTAATTTAGTTTGGCTGGAATGGTGGAGTAAAGGAATATCAGAAAAATGCAAATGAATTGACTATTATTTTAAACAATTCCTGCGCTCCACCAGCCATTATATTACCAAATAACTGATTAACTGCATTTTATCAGTATACTGGCAAATTAACAAAACTTGTCCCGCACGGCGGGATTAGCACATCAACTTACGGTGATACCATTATCAAAAAATAAAAAAGCGTCCAATATTATACTACATTTTGTGGTGTGGGGCATCCTTTTTGGGTTTCCGGTGCTGTTTAGTTTTGGAGAGCCGCCGCCGAGTTCGGTGTATCTGCGCACGATGCTGCCGCTCTTCTTTTCCGTGGCGTTATTTTATTTAAATTATTTTATACTCATTGACCGACTTTTATTTAGAAATCAATTTGCGTTATTCATTTTAATAAATATTGCCCTGGTCGCTTTATGCTTGTGGGGACAAGAATGGATAGAAGATTTACTGCGAGAACACAGTCGAGGCGGCGGAGGCGGAGGTGGACATCGTAGGGGATTTCTCTTTTTCAAAAGTTATGCTCTGTTTCGCACTGCCCTTTCTTTTTTGCTGACGGTCATGTTGAGTGTAATGGTGCGCGGCTTGCAACGCTGGCGGCGCATGGAGACGGAGCGTAAAGCAATGGAAACGGAGCAGTTAAAATCCACACTTTCCCATTTACAATATCAAATCCAACCCCATTTCTTTTTTAATTCTTTGAATAATATTTATTCATTGGTGGACAGTTCCCCAGAAAAAGCGAAAGAATCTATTCACGGATTGAGTAAATTGATGCGTTATTTATTATACGATGCAAAAGTAGAACACGTCGCTTTATCGAATGAAATTACGTTTTTAAAAAATTACATTCAACTCATGCGCCTGCGCCTCACGGATAAAGTGAATGTGCAAGACGATTTGCCAGAACAGCCGCCAAATGTAGAAATTGCGCCCTTACTGTTCATCCCATTGGTAGAAAATGCGTTCAAACACGGCGTGAGTGCCAGCCAACCTTCGACCATTATCATAAAAATGCGGATAGAAAATAAACAACTTTTATTGGAAGTAGAAAATACCAATTTCCCAAAAACGGATACGGACAAAGGCGGCTCCGGCATCGGATTAGAAAATTTAAAAAGGCGACTGGAGTTATTATATCCAAATCAATACGAGTTTACACAAGAAGTAATAAATGGCATATTTCGCTCTAATTTGAAAATTGTTATTGGTTAGCAACCAAGTGTCATCAGGAGATTGCGAACACACGAATACCTGAACACACGAACACAATTTCTATGAAAAAAATTAAATGCCTCATCGTAGATGACGAACCCCTGGCCCTCGACTTGCTCGAAGGCTACGTGAATCGCACGCCTTTTCTAGAACTGGCGGGGCGCAGCGCGAACGCGTTTGAGGCGATGGAAGTATTGGACGCACACCCGATTGACTTGATTTTTCTGGATATTCAGATGCCCGATTTGAGTGGCGTGGAGTTTTCGCGCACCTTGAAAAATGGTCCAAAAATTGTGTTCACCACAGCATTTGAACAGTACGCATTGGATGGATTTAAAGTGGATGCGCTTGATTATTTATTGAAACCTTTTAATTACGAAGAGTTTTTGAAAGCGGCAAATAAAGCAAAAGAATGGTTTCAACTCGTAGATGCGCAAAAGCAAAAAGGAGAAACGCTGCCTTATTTATTTATAAAATCGGAATATAAACTGTTGAAAATCAACTTGAATGAGGTGTTATATTTTGAAGGTTTGAAAGATTATGTCAAAATTTATTTAGTCAATCAAAGTAAGCCCATTTTATCTTTAATGAGTTTAAAATCATTAGAAGAAGGGCTGTCGGCTGAACAATTCATGCGAGTGCATCGCTCCTATATTGTGAATTTGGAAAAAATTGAAAGTGTAGAGCGCAGTCGTATTTTGATAAATGGCTTCGCTATCGTCATTGCCGAGCAGTATCGAGAGCGATTTCAACAGTATTTGGCGAGTAAATCTTTTTAGCAGAAGACCGCGCATTACATTTTTGATTTTATTTATTACATTTTATCAAATTATTGTTACAAAAATTATCTAATTCAATTATAAGATGAAACAATTACCACAACTTTTGATCCTCGCGCTCGTCCTAAGCGCGTTCGCTGCGAGGGCACAAAATGCTACGATTTCCGGTAGAATGTTAGATCCGAATGGCGTAGAGCCTTTGATTGGTGTCAATGTACTCCTGCTTCGAGCTGCCGATTCCACCCAAATCAGCGGCGCAGCGACGGATGTAGATGGCAATTTTCAAATAGAAGATATACCGGCTGGTAATTATTTATTAAAAGCGACTTATATTGGATACGAAACGCTGGATACGACGGTCTATTTGAATAATGAAAATCTAAATCTCGGCACGATTCGATTGCAACTCGCCTCCCGACAATTGCAAAGCGTGCAAGTGGATGCGGTGCAAATCCGGGCGCAACAAAAAGGCGATACCACTGAATTCAACGCAGGTGCTTACAAAGTAAATCCAGATGCCACGACCGAACAATTGGTACAAAAAATGCCCGGCGTAACGGTGGAAAATGGCGTGGTAAAAACGCAAGGCGAGGACGTGAAGCGCGTGACCATTGACGGAAAGGAATTTTTTGGCGATGATGCAACACTGGCTTTGCGCAATTTACCGGCGGAAATCGTGGATAAAATTCAAGTATTTGACCGCCTCAACGACCAAGCCCAGTTCACTGGTTTTAATGATGGAAATACGGAAAAAGCACTCAACATCGTGACGCGCGGCGGCATGGGCAAGATAGAATTTGGCAGACTTTCGGCGGGTTATGGCACAGACGACCGCTATGCGGCTGGCGGCAATTATAATATTTTCAATGGCGATGCGCGTATTTCAATTGTTGGTTTGGCAAATAATGTGAATCAGCAGAACTTCTCTTCGCAGGATTTATTGGGCGTGTCGAGTGGCGATAACAACAATCAACGCGGCGGCGGCGGTAGACCCGGCGGTCCTCCGGGCGGTGGCAGAGGAAACTTTGGTGGTGGCGGCGGCGCGAGCAACTTCCTCATTGGTCAACAAGGCGGTATCAACAGCACCAATTCATTTGGCGTTAATTACTCAGATAGTTGGGGCAAGAAATTTAAAATCACCAGTAGTTACTTTTTTAATAATTCGTATAATGAGACCAGTCGGCTTTCCGCACGCGAAACATTTTTGCAGGAAGGCGGCAGTATATTTTATAATGAAAACAGTGATTCCAAAAGTGACAATTATAATCATCGCGTCAATTTCCGCATGGAATACACGATTGACTCCAGCAATTCGATTATTATTACACCGCGCTTGAGTTTTCAAAACAATAATGCCAATAGTTTATTATTTGGTAGTAATGGTTCTGACGAAGGTTCTTTGTTGAGCCGTACCCGAAATGACCGCGAATCGGATAATTCTGGCTATAATTTTAACAATGAAATCTTGTGGCGGCACCGTTTTGGCAAGCAAGGACGCACGTTTTCGATTAATTTGAATACCAGTTTGAACGACCGCGTCGGCAAAATAGACCAATATTCTCTGACCGAATATTTTGCGCCTGATTCCACGGAGTTGCGCGACCAGATTACCGACACGGCTTCCGACGGCTACACGCTTTCGACCAACCTCAATTATACCGAGCCGATTGGAAAAGCCGCACAATTACAATTCACTTATAACCCTTCGTTTTCGCAGAGCAATTCGGAGCGCATTACCAATCAATTAAATGAAGCGACGAATGCTTATACAGAACTTGACCCCGTTTTATCCAACCGTTTTGATAATGAAACCACTACGCAACGCGGCGGTTTGAGCTATCGTTTGCGGGTAAAAAATATCAATTTCAACGTCGGCGCAGACTATCAAAATATAGGATTATCCAGTGCGCAGTCGTTTCCACGTACGCTGAATGTGGATAAGTCATTTGACAATATTTTGCCAAGTGTCCGCATTGAATATCGTCCGGCGCAAGGCATGAATTTTAATTTATTCTATCGCACGCAAACGCAGACACCGTCTGTCACGCAATTGCAAAATGTAATTGACAATTCCAATCCATTACAACTCAGTGCCGGTAATCCAAACTTGTCGCAACAATACACCAATACACTCGTGATGCGCTACAATCGCACGAATATACAGACGGCATCTACATTTTTTGCGGTGGTGAGCGCCAATTTTACAAGTGATTATATCACCAATTCTACTTTTATTGCATCCAAAGACACTTTATTACAAGAAGGCGTTACGTTGAATCGAGGTTCGCAACTCTCGCAGCCCGTCAATCTGGATGGATTTTGGACCTTGCGCTCTTTTTTAACTTATGGAATGCCCGTGAAACTTATAAAAAGTAATTTGAATGTGAATGCAGGCTTTACATATACCCTCTCTCCGGGATTGATTAACAATGCTTTAAACGAAGCAAATACATATAATATAAATGGTGGTTTGGTGTTGAGTAGTAATATTAGCGAAAGTTTAGATTTTAATATTTCCTATTCTGCTAATTATAACATTGTAAAAAATACATTACAACCACAGTTGGACAACAACTATTATTATCAAAATACGTCCTTGCGTTTCAACTGGCTGCCTTGGAAAAGTGTGGTTATCAATACCGACCTCACTCACTCGCTGTACACCGGCTTGGGCGATGAATTCAATCAGAGTTTTTTACTTTGGAATGCAGGCGTTGGCTATAAATTCTTAAAAAACAAAGTGGGAGAAGTGCGTTTGAATGCGTTTGACTTGCTCAAACAAAACAACAGCATCATGCGCAACGTAACGGAAACTTACGTGGAAGACGTGCGCACGGATGTACTCACGCGCTATTTCATGTTGACTTTTACATATAATATTCGGAATCTGGCGGGTGCTGCAAATCGAAGCGGTGGCACTCCACCTAATCCGGGAATGCCGGGCTTTCCGCGGCAGTAGGAACCTTGATTCGTGGGATTTTATAAGCGAATCAAGAAAATCCCACAATCCTACGAATCATGGTTCAGACTTCCTCGTCATCGCCCGCCACCAAAATCCGGGCTTAAACAATCGCTCCAAATTCCCCAAATCTACAATCAACTCTGAGCAGAAACGCATGAAATACGCATTATCCGCGATGACTTTACCGAGCAAATTTGCCAGCCAAGGGTAAGAGAGGGCTTTTTGCAAACGGTAACTCCAACGCATCTCCGAGCCAAGTACGCGCTGCACGCGCTGGTCGTAACTTTTTAGGAAAGCTGCCGAGAAATCATTTTTATTCAGACAAGCCTGCGCTTGCTCCGCTGCAATAAAACCGCTGTAAAAAGCATTCCCAATTCCTTCGCCCGTGAGTGGGTCTATCAAATGTCCGGCATCGCCGATGAGCATATAATGGTCGCCCGAAATAGGACGTATTTTAGAGCCTAACGGCAAACTGAATCCTTTAATATCGCCTTCTAAAGTTGCTTCTGCAAAACGTTTTTTTAGAATCGGATGTGTTTGTAATAATTCTTGTAATGTTTCCCGTAGATTTACTTTCTTTTTACTCAAAACGTCCGTTCGTAAGCCCAGACCTATATTAGCATCCCCGTTTGGCAACGGAAAAATCCAAAAATAACCAGGTGCGATGGATTTTATAAAATGCAACTCAATGGCATCTTGTCGGGGCATTTTCACATTTTTGTAATAGGCTCGAATAGCGCCAGCGTGGTGTTTGGGGTCTTTTTCCAAGCCGCCTATTTTACGACTGAATGCCGAATGCGCACCCGAAGCATCTATTAATAGTTGCGTTTCTACTTGAAATTTGCCCGAAGCATCACTTATTCTAAAACCGTTAGGAGTGCGTTCAAACTTTTCAATGGCAATATTTTCAAAGAATTGAATACTTGGATGGCGCTTCACTTCTTCGATTAAAAAATGGTCAAAATCCACCCGACGTGCGACGTAGCCGGGCGTAGTTGGCACATTTTCTGCTTGCATCGGCTTGAAAGGGATGTGAATGTCACGCAGATTGGGCGTTACAAACGTGATGCCATTAATGCCGATTTGATAAGGTTGCTGTGCAAAACGGTGTAAAATGGTCGGATCCAGTCTTTTTAGTAAAGTAAGGACTTTACCGCTCACGGCATCGCCGCACACTTTATCCCGTGGAAAAGTTGCTTTATCAATTAAAATACAAGGAATACCAAGTTGACTGAGTTTGAGCGCAGTAGCTGCGCCGCCCGGTCCTGCTCCCATAATGCAAACGGCTGCCTGAAGCATGAAATAAAATTTTAAAGAGGAAGAAATATCGATAGAAAAGAACGCCTAAAGTAGTGTAATAAACCGAAAGTAGCGAAAATAAAAAAAGCCTGGCACCTTTTCCGCAATGTGTGTTTGTGGATAGACAACCAGGCAACCGTTGTTCATAGTCATGTGGTGCAAATATAAGTGTAAAAAGTACACAAAAGCAAGTTATTTCTACATTTTTTGTAAAATAAATAGTTGCGAATGCTGGGAGAGATGAATACGCCGAATTTGAAATCGTAGCAGGGCTGGATTTTTATAAAAATTAGTGCTAACTTTGTTGCTCTTTTTTAGGAAAGCTGCCAGAGTGGTCGATCGGGTCGCACTCGAAATGCGAAGTACTCGCAAGGGTACCGGGGGTTCGAATCCCTCGCTTTCCGCCTTCGCCCGCTGTAGCTCGCAGAGCGAAGGCGGGCTTTATCTCTTCTTAGTTGACGATATTTTTTTTTAGTTTTACTGCTCCCGTTTTCCAAATCACATTTCCCTTTTAAAACTGTTCTGCCTAAAATTCTAAAATCTGCATCTGTTTTATTTCAATAGATTGTCAGACATTTGTACCTGAACTTTGTTACCAAAAGAAGAGGGACAATGGTAGAGGGCAGAGGGATACACTTTATACGTGTTCTTTATACCTAATACCCCGTACCCTCAACCAATCCAAACTCAAATCGTTTTTAAATCCATTTTCAATGATGACTACGACTTTAGATTTCAACATCCAACGCACCAAGCAGAGCCGCTTGGCAGAAGTGGATTATACACAACTCGAATTTGGTAAATATGTAGCCGACCATATGCTCACCGCCCATTACCGCAACGGAGCGTGGCAAGACGGTGAAATTGTCCCTTTTGGTGCGATTTCTTTTCTGCCTACGATGCAGGCTTTGCATTATGGACAGTCGGTATTTGAAGGCATGAAAGCGTTTAAAATGCAAGATGGCAAAGTTTCTATTTTTAGAATTGACAAGCATTACAATCGTTTTCAAAAGTCGCTAGAGCGGCTTTGCATGGCAGAAATTCCTTATGAACTATTTGTAGAAGGCATTAAGGCGTTGGTTCAGTTGGATGCTAATTGGGTGCCCGATTCAGAAGGTAGCTCGCTGTACATTCGCCCGTTCGCGTTTGCATCGGAGGAAGTATTTGGCGCCAAGCCGTCAGAAGAATATCAGTTTATTATTTTCAGCGGTCCGGTCGGTCCGTATTATCCAAAGCCCATTCGCGTGAAGGTGGAAGACCAATATATTCGCGCTGGTAAAGGCGGAACGGGGTTTGCAAAATGTGCAGGTAATTACGGCGGCGCATTTTACCCAGCGCAACTCGCTCGGCAGGCAGGCTTCGACCAAGTGTTGTGGACGGACGGCTCGCCGGAGTTGAATATTGAAGAATCAGGTACGATGAATGTGTTCTTCTTGATTGATAATGTGTTAGTTACGCCGCCATTGTCCGACACGATTTTGGATGGAATTACAAGGGATTCGTATTTGGTTTTAGCAAAAGAAATGGGTTATGATGTGGAAGAACGAACGATTAGTGCCTTTGAATTAGCGGAAGCACATCAAAAAGGGTTGTTGCAAGAAGCATTTGGCGCGGGTACGGCAGCAGTAGCAGCTCCGATTTCCAGTATTCACATCAAAGGAACGGATTATAATTTGGGCATTTATAATGAAAATAGCTTTTGTATGAAAGCGAAAAAACGCCTCACGGACATTCGCATCGGTGTGGCGGAAGATGTATATGGTTGGAACACGATTGTAACTGGAGAGGCCAGATAAGGGACGCCAGATTTTTTGATACCATAATTACCTGATAACCAGTAGAATGGATAACAAATGTTGCGATGCCAGATGTTAAAACCATACAAATTGTCATAGCGTCGTCTCCAGCAGATTTTGCTGTTGGAGCGGCGCTCATTTTAGAATATGCTTCGGAATTTCACGAAGTATTGCGTTTGCAGAATATTACTAAAGAAGTTACAGAATTAGAACAGCGATATAGTGCACCTAAGGCTCAGTTTTTTCTGTTAAAAGAAGGAGAAATGGTATTGGCTTGCGCCATTCTCAAACGTTTTTCGGAAGATGCGGTCGAATTGAAACGAATGTATCCAAAGCCCGAAGGACGCGGGAAAGGCTATGGCAATTTGTTGATGCAACACGCTATCCAAACCGCTCGTGATTTAGGCTTTCGCCGAATGCTACTTGATACTGAACCGGTTATGGAAAGTGCTATTCAATTGTACGAAAAAATCGGTTTTCAACAATGCGATGCTTATTACGAAAGTCCTTTGCAGAATGTGCTTTTTTATGAACTTGTATTGAATTAGATGCCAGATTTTTAGATACCAGACTGTAATGGGAACCTCTTTTAACCTCAGTCTCAACCTCGACCTCAACCTCAAACAATAACTTCAAACATGGAAACCTATCTATCCAGCGTCCAAAAACAATTTCAATATTACAAAAGCCTGGCAGATAAAGCCATTTTACAAGTAGAAGCCGACAAACAACTCAACTGGCAACCGGATGCCAATTCTAACAGTGTTGCTATCATCGTCAAACACATGGCTGGCAATATGCGCAGTCGCTGGACGGATTTTTTAAATTCTGATGGGGAAAAATCTTGGCGCAATCGAGAAGCGGAATTTGAAGGTGGTTATGAAAGTCGTACAGCACTTTTAGAAGATTGGGAACAAGGTTGGAAATGCCTTTTCGACGCACTTGAAACATTGACGGAAGCTGATTTTGAAAAAATTATTTATATCCGCAATGAAGGACACACCGTGTTGGAAGCTATCAATCGGCAGTTGGCGCATTATCCGTATCATGTTGGGCAGATTGCGTATTTAAGTCGAATGTTGGCGGGGGAAAATTGGCGTTCACTGTCCATTCCAAAAGGAGATTCAGAGGCGTTTAATGCCGAGCGATTTAAATTCAAGACGTGACAGATTTTCGAAAACCTGATACGTCTTGCACTCAGGTCGGCTTCTGCGTCGTCAAATGCGAAGCCACCACTTGCCAGCGTCCATTGAGTCTCACATACGTATCGGTGTATAATTGTTGTTCTTCTTTTTGCGTGCCGCTCTGCTCCTGCCAGCGCGTGAAAAGTGTGCCGCGTAGCACGGCAGTATTTTTTCCGTAAAAACTTACCTTGGTATCTTGCGTCACAAATTTTGCACCAGAAGGCTTGCCCTCCTTGGATTGAGTCATTTTTATCAAATCCGATTTCGTCTGCTGCCCGCCATTTGGAAAAGTAATTTGAAAACCCTCTGCTACAATACGATTCATAGTGGCGGTGTTGTTGGTTTCATAAGCATTCAACCATTGTCGTTCCAGTTGCAATAATTTTGCACTTTCCTTTTGTCCCCAACTTGGAATGGATAAACTCAAGAAACTGATTACAATAAAAAATTTCATACAGGTATTTCATATAAAAGGAGAAGCGCAAGTAAATGTTTGAAATAAGAAAGACGTGACAGGTTTTTAAAATCTGTCACGTCTTTGCAATCTAAAGTCTATCGTCTAATATCTATCGTCTAACCTAAACTTTGACATCCGAAAACAACGTCGAAGAAATATACTCCCGATTTAGACGAGCGATATTATTCACACTTATTTCTTTTGGACACTCGGCTTGGCAAGCGGAGACCATCGAGCAGCCGCCGAAACCTTCTTCGTCCATTTGCTTCACCATCGCTTGGGCACGACGTTTGGCTTCGATATGACCTTGCGGCAAACGCGCCAAATGCGCTACTTTTGCAGCAACAAACAACATCGCTGATGAATTCGGACAAGCCGCCACGCAAGCACCACAGCCGATACACGCCGCCGCATCAAACGCTTCCGCCGAAATGTCTTTTTCAATTGGAATCGCATTGGCATCCTGCGCCTGACCTGTGTTCACCGAAATATAACCACCTGCCTGAATGATCCGGTCGAACGAGGAACGGTCTACTGCCAAATCTTTTATGACCGGAAAAGCTGCCGCGCGCCACGGTTCAATCGTAATAATATCACCGTCTTTGAAAAAGCGCATGTGCAACTGACAAACCGTGGTGCCTTGCATCGGACCATGGGCGTAGCCATTAATCACCATGCCGCAGCTTCCGCAAATCCCTTCCCGGCAATCATGTTCAAACGCCACTGGGTCTTGCTTTTTTTGCAACAGCCCGTCATTTAATACATCCAACATTTCCAAAAAAGACATATGTTCGTTCGCTTCAACTTGATACGTCTCGAAGCGCCCCTTTTGAGTCGGACTTTTTTGCCGCCAGATTTTAAGCGTTAGTTTCATCGTACTCATTGCTTAAAGATTGTATGATTTGAATAACTGCCTGTCTATCTTGAGGCAAATATTCGGTAATGATTTTCCAAACAATTTCATAATCCACTGCAAAATACTGGTGTGCTGCGATGTTTCTCATGCGATACATTTGTTCCCAAGGAATATTTGGGTGTAATTCTTTGAGATTGCCTGGCAGGTCATGAGCCGCTTCACCAATTACTTCCAAATTGCGAACAACGGCATCCCTTCGCATTCTATCATTTAAAAAACCTGCTAAATCAACACCTTCAATGTACTGCTCAATCGCTTGCATGGAATCCAGCATATCATTTAAAAAAGTAAAAGGCTACGGTCTTCTTTTTTTACACAAAATGCGTTTGCGCCAAAATTCTTTCTTTCAAAACTTCTTTCAATGCCTTGACCGTGACCAAATCTACTTTCCGCTGAAAAGTTTTTTCTAACAATATTTGCAAGTCAAAAAACGACCAGCCCGGCACTTCCGAAAATTCCACCAAAATATCAACGTCGCTTTCTTCTGTCTGTGTGCCATCCGCAAACGAGCCAAAGTAGCCAATTTTCGACACGTGAAATTGGGTTGTCAAACTCGGTTTTAATTCCCGAAGCGTATGTTCAATGACTTGTCCAGAAAGCATTTTGTAAATTTTATGATTAGTTATTCGGGAGGCACGTACAAGAAAAGAGCGCCCAAATCACAAATCACGAATTTTATTTATAACTTCTCGTTTTCAACTCTACATTTTCAAAAACCAAATCCTCGCGGTGCATAATTGGCTCTTGCCCAAAACCATTGTATTCCCACGCTGCTACATACGCGAAATCCACGTCATTGCGCAGGGCTTCGCCTTCTTCATTTTGGTATTCTTCTCGAAAGTGACCGCCACAGGATTCATTCCGATTCAAGGCATCCAAAATCATCGTTTCCCCCAATTCCATAAAATCAGACACGCGCAAGGCTTTTTCTAACTCTGGATTGAATTCATTGGCAGTGCCCGGCACGTACACGTCTCGGTTAAATTCTTCTTGCAAATCGCGTATCATTTGGCGTGCTTTGGTCAAGCCTTCCGCGCTGCGCGACATACCACAATATTCCCACATTATTTTGCCCAAGCGACGATGGAAAGTTTCCACCGATTGACTTCCTTGCACTGCCAACAAGTGGCTAATCCGCTCTGCCGTTGCATTCTCTGCTGCATCGAATGCCGCTCCATTCGGGTCAATGCGCGGCGTCCGAATTTCATTCGACAAGAAACTACCAATCGTGTACGGCAATACGAAATAACCATCCGCCAAGCCCTGCATGAGTGCGGACGCGCCCAAGCGATTCGCGCCGTGGTCAGAAAAATTCGCTTCGCCAATTGCAAATAAGCCGGGAATATTGGTTTCCAAATTATAATCTACCCAAAGACCGCCCATCGTGTAATGTACGGCTGGATAAATTTTCATCGGCGTTTCGTAAGGATTGTCACCCGTGATTTTATCGTACATATCGAATAGGTTGCCGTATTTTTCAGCGACAACTTCTTTCCCGAGTTTTAAAATAGTTGCTTGGTCGGCATTGTGATTGCCCATCGTATTGGCTTTGGATTTGCCATAGCGCTCAATCGCCGCTCCGAAATCCAGAAAAACTGCCAAGCCCGTGGGTGCTACGCCTAAGCCTCGGTCACACTCGGTTTTTGCAGCGCGAGAAGCCACGTCACGCGGCACAAGATTGCCAAAAGCCGGATAACGACGTTCCAAAAAGTAATCTCGGTCTTCTTCAGGAATATCGGCTCCTTTCTTTTGATTCTGTTGAATCAACTTCGCGTCTTCCATTTTCTTAGGCACCCATATCCGACCATCGTTGCGTAAACTTTCTGACATCAACGTCAGCTTCGATTGATACTCTCCAAATTGCGGTAAACATGTTGGGTGAATTTGCGTAAAGCAAGGATTCGCCATCAAAGCACCCCGTCGCACCGCTCGCCAAGCCGCACTCACATTACAACCCATTGCATTGGTAGAAAGGTAGAAAACATTGCCATAGCCGCCCGTCGCCAGCACTACACAATGTGCCGAAAAACGTTCCAGCTTTCCCGTCAATAAATTCCGAGCGATAATGCCGCGCGCTTTCCCATCAATCACGACTAAATCCAACATCTCATGCCGATTATACATTGCAACTGTTCCCAATGCAATCTGCCGCGATAAGGATTGATAAGCACCTAACAGCAACTGCTGTCCCGTCTGCCCCCGCGCATAGAACGTGCGACTCACTTGCACGCCACCAAACGAGCGATTTTCTAACAGCCCACCATATTCGCGTGCAAACGGTACACCTTGCGCCACCGCTTGGTCTATGATGCTCGTACTCACTTCTGCAAGCCGATACACATTGCCTTCGCGCGCGCGATAATCGCCGCCTTTTATCGTATCATAAAACAAACGATGGACGCTGTCGCCATCATTCGTATAATTTTTAGCTGCATTTATACCACCTTGTGCTGCAATACTATGCGCCCGTCTCGGACTATCATGAAACGTAAAGCACTTCACATTATACCCCAGCTCGCCCAGCGTAGCCGCCGCCGAAGCTCCTGCCAAACCCGTACCCACGATAATCACGTCAATACGACGCTTGTTTGCTGGCGCTACCAATGGCACATTCGAGCGGTAGTGCTCCCATTTTTCCTCCAGTAGACCGGGAGGTACTTTACCATTTAAATTCATATTTCTTAAATTGTGAATCGTGATTTGTAATTTGTAAACATCACCCTATCACCCATCCCCCAATCACCTTTGATTGAGATACATAATAATCGGAATAATTGCAAACAACGCTGACACTACCACCGCATACGCCTTACCCAAAAACTTGATGACCGGCACATATTTCTCATGGCTCAAGCCCAAAGTCCGAAACGCACTCTGAAATCCATGCCACAAGTGAAACCCAACCACCACCATTGAAACCACATAAAATAGGACGAACGGCAAATCCCGATACGTCGCCGCCACCAGTGTATATAAGTCTTTCACATCATTTTGCATCCCGTCGTAACGGATTTGCTTCAAATCGCCCCAGTGCATCACAAACCAAAATTGGTACATATGAATGACGATAAACACAAAAATAATCGTACCCAGCGCCGCCATACTCTTCGCCATCCAAGGGTTGGTAGCCACGCCACGGGTCACTTTCATCGCATAGCCTTGCGGACCACGAGATACGCGATTCTTACGCCAAAGCAACCAGCCTTGCACCGCATGCAGCAAAATAAATGCGTACAAACCATACGAAATCACCTTAATCAGCGGCTGGTGTGTCATGAAATAGGCGTAAATATTGAATGCCTCGCCTCCATCATTGAAGAGCAACTGTAAATTCCCCGCCAGATGCACGATTAAAAACATTATCATAAAAAGTCCCGTTAGACTCATGATAAGTTTTTGCCCGATGGAAGAAGTTAGAAAATTGGTAAACCAATTCATTTTCGTCTTTTTATCGTTTTGTTGTATTTCTGCACCAAATAGTGTTTGCTATCGGATGAATGCAAATCTAATTGTTAAAGCACTAAAACCCAACGGATGTTTGGTGTTTGTAATTATTTAGAATTGTTCTAAAATTGGTATTGGGTAGAGGAACAAAAAGTGGGTTTGTCTGTCGAAACTGTCTGAATCAGCATTTGCAGAGCTAAAAAAATGCCGTACAGGCAGTGGAAGCGTATAAATACCCGCGTTTGTCCACGAGATATCGGTACTTGCCGAATGGCGTTAGAGGGCATAAAAGTCAGCGCACGGTTCCACTTTTCCCCGCTCACACTTTTATAAACTCAAACGGTTCGTACGGGATATTCGAGTTCAAATACTTACGGTACATCACGTGTACGCGGTCAACTTCTACATTCAACTTGGCGTACAGGCTACGAATTTCATGGTTGTGTGTGCGAATACCTGCCAAACACATATATGGATAAACGCGCACATTTCGTTCGGTACTCAAATAATCCATTAACAGTGCAAAAATGCCTTTCGACTGAAAATCGGGGTGAATACCGAAGCCCATCCCTTTGGCAATGCGGGTTTTAGCACGGTTCTTTTTCCATAAGAAAATTGGAATCGTCCACATGTTGAGCTTGCCTTTGGCGTGTTTCAGGTAGGGATTCACATCAGGATAAAGTGCCATGAAGCCTGCGGCATATTTATCGAAGTAAGCGATACAGGCAATTTGAGGGTCGGCAATTGGTTTGGCTTGTTCCATTATTTGAATGACGCGCTCCGGCGTAAGCGGTTTAAAATGTGGAAATGCTCGAAACGAAGCATTATAAACTTCACTGAAATCCTTCGCAAAAGGTTCGAGATTTCCAAAATCAAGCGGCTTCACATCCACTGGCTGTCGCTCCTTGAGGCGTTTTGCAACTCCGGCGAGCCGCGCAAACGGAATGTCTTTCGTCGCGCCTTTGTAGGTAAGAATCTGCTCGAATGGATGATAATTGCGATTCAAAAAAAACGTTTCATAATAAGCCGGCTGATAATTTTCTTGATACAACGGCGGCTGTTCGCGCCCTTTTACCAATAAGCCCCAAAACTTATCGCGCTCCCCAAAATTAATCGGACCTTCTATGATTTCTACTTTTTTTTCTTTCAAATAATCTTCCGCCGCTTTGAATAAAGCATCCACGTAATTTTCTTTATTCACACATTCAAAAAAACCGATGCCACCCAATACGTGTGCCTGCGCCGCGTGGTCTCGCCGGTCAATAAAAGCCGCAATGCGCCCAACTGCCCGTCGCCGCTCATTCAACAGCACCCAAATTTTGGCTTCGCCGGATTCAAACGCCTTATTCGCAGCCGGATTAAAAATACTTTCCACCTCATTCTCCAGTGGAAAAATGTACTGCGGCGTATTTTTATAAACCGTTTTCAGCACTCGGTGGAATTTTCTCCAGCTACGACGGTCGTTGACTTCTATAATTTTCATGATGAAATGCTTAGGCTACAAATATAGAGAAAAAGGGGACTTTGTAACCGAGTGACCAAACGACTTTGTGACCTATGTGCCTATGTGTTAAAAAAAAGTGTTGTAAGGGCAAGTGTGAAGTGCAAAATCCGCCCAAATCTGCCAAATCCGCGTCCCCGACTTTGGTCGGGGCGTTCCAATTAATGCAAGAAGGGATGTAAGAGCGAAATAAATTATTTGAAACTTTGCGATAGCAGCTCAATTTCATCCAACAATGCTTCCAAATCCTGCTCCGTCGTCAGCGGATTCATAATCGTTGTGCGCAAATAAAGTTTTCCATTTAAAGTCGTTTGTACAATGTAAAATTTGCCATCTTGTAACAATTGTTTGCGAATATTACTATTCCATTCATTTAAATCATTAGCTGTATTTACAAAACGAAAATTTACAATATTGGCTTCCGGTTCAATCGCTAATTCAAAATTGGGACGCGCTTGAATCATCTTCGCAAAGGCTTTCGCCAAATCAAATAAACGTTCCACATTTTCTTCAAATACGTGCTCGCCATAAGTTTTTAGAATGGAATACACTTTCAAAGACATCATAAATTTCGTGCATTCAAACGTGCGCTTGCCCGAATTCCACCACTCGCCATCTTGCTGCGACTCCCACAAATATTGGGCTTTTTGAGAAAAAGTTTGATAAGAATCCGATTGGTTTTTAAAAATCAAAGCTGTCGCCAAAGCTGGCGTTAAGAGCATTTTATGAAAATCAATAACCACCGAATCCGCTCGTTCAATACCTTTTAAAATGAACTTATATTTTTCAGAAAAAATCGCTGCGCCACCGTGTGCGCCGTCCACGTGTAGCCAAAGATTATACTTTTCACAAAAATCCGCTAACTTTTCCAAATCATCAAACGAACCCGTTGAAGTCGAACACGCGCAGCCTACGACTGCAATCACTGTTAAGCCTTGACTGTTAGCTTGTTGTAAATAATTTTCTAATAAATCGGTGCGAATTTGAAAACGCTCATTCACCGGAATTTTAATAATACCTTCACTCCCCAAACCCAATATCCGCGCCGCTCGGTCAATACAATAATGTGCTTCTTCCGACACTAAAACGGCTAACTTTTCTTGGTGTCCCATTTCCCAAACGTCATTGGGTGCTTTTGCTTTGCGTGCGGCGAGCAATGCGGTGAGATTCGCCAACGAACCACCAGAAGTCAGAAAGCCCGTACCATCTTGAAAACCAACCTTTTGCGACATAAAATCCGTCACCACTTTTTCCAAGGCATTCGATGCCATTCCCATTTCGTACACCGCAGAACCGTTGCTCAAAATATCTGATACTAAACCCGCCAAACTCGCCACCAGCGCTGGCACGGACACCTGATGCCCGATGTAGCGCGGATGATGTACATGAATGGAATGTTGTAAAATATTTGTAAATAAATCAAGCGGCTGCCCTGGTCCATTTTTAAAATCTTGTTGCCAAAATTGTAATTCTTTTTCGGGCGAGTGATACGGCAAAACTGGAAATTCGGGATTGGTGTGCGTGCCTTCTAAATGGTTGACTAACAGGTCAATGAGTTCATGTCCCCAAGTGCGGAAAGCTTGAATGTCGTAGGCTTGGTCGAGTACGGAATTTTGAGTTGGAATTTGCATACTTGATTTTTACTTAATAAGTTTGGCACATTTTTAAAATTCGCCAAACTCAATAAAAAGTTTCCTTTACTTTCGCCATTTTGCGCAGCAGCGGGCTGCAACGGTAGCGGTCTTCATGATATACATGATACAAATCGTCGAGTGTTTTCACAATTGTATCAATACCCCATTCATCTGCCCATTTCAACAAACCTTTTGGATAATTGACTCCCAAAGTCATCGCCAAATCTATGTCTTCTTTCGTTGCCACCTTCCAAAAAACGGCATCGGCGGCTTCGTTGATAAGCATCACGCCAATTCTTTCAAAAATAGTTTCGCAAAGAACAGCATCTTCATTTGGTCTTGGCTTTATTACATTTTCATTATAATCATAAAAACCACGACCCGATTTTTTACCCAGATAACCCGCTTCCACCAAGCGTTTTTGCGAAAAAGAAGGTTTGTAACGCGGGTCGTAGAAAAAGGCTTGAAATATAGTTTCGGTAACCGTATAATTCACATCATGTCCAATAAAATCCATGAGTTCAAAAGGTCCCATTTTAAAACCGCCTACTTCTTTCATTGCCCAATCAATCGTTGCAATATCGGCTATGCCTTCTTCATAAATCCTAAGTGCCTCGCCGTAAAAAGGACGTGCGACTCGATTTACAATAAAGCCGGGCGTATCTTTGGCGATTACCGTCGTTTTATTCCAACTTTGTATAATGGCTTGTGCTTGTTCTACAATTTTACCATTGGTTTGAATAGCAGGAATAATTTCCACCAATTTCATGAGCGGAGCCGGATTAAAAAAATGAATGCCCAAGACGCGCTGTGGTTCGCGGCAAGCAGAGGCGATAGAGGTGACGGACAAAGAAGACGTATTCGTAGCCAACATGCAATCCGGTGCAATTACTTCCTGCAATTGGTCAAACAGCCCTTTTTTTACATCCAAATTTTCAATAATCGCTTCGATAATCAAGCCACAATCTCGAAGTGAATCCAGCTTTTTTTCTACAAAATGAAACCGGCGAAAGATAGTATCGGCGGCACTTTCCGTCATTTTTCCTTTTTGCGCAAGCATATCCAGCGTGTTGCGCAAGGTGGTGATAGCGCGTTGGAGAGCGTCGGCATTGGCGTCGTACAAATACACTTCGTGCCCAGCGGTGGCGGCTACCTGCGCGATACCCGTACCCATTGCGCCCGCGCCGATGATGCCTATTTTGGTCATATTAGGGATATTGATTAGAATCGTAAAGTTAAATCCTTTTGCAGCCTTTTAAAACTTCAAAACCATAGTCGCCGAACAAGTTCAGCGTTACAAATATTTCAACCACCAATGATTATGATTAAATTTATAACGATTATACCAACGGCATAAAAAATACATCAAAATAATTAACAAAATCCAAGCAATATAAGCAATAACTAAATTAGGTTGATAATCAGTGGGATATTGGTCGGGACTCGTCCCAAAAAAGTTAACTAATTTGCCAAATCGGACGTAATTGAAAAGCAGCGCCGTCGCATTGATAATCGGAAAATGAAAAATGAAAAAGAAAAACGGCACGCGCCCAAAAGTCAGGAAAAAATCTGCCACTTTCCCGCGCCAATTTTCTAATGGAATTAAAAGTAGCAATGCCGGACCAATCGTCATGCACAGGAATTGCAAGGACGGCGGATATTTCAAGGTATTCAAAAAAGAAAGTACGCTATAAATCGCACCACGCGACTGCGGACTCCACGGAATTGGATTGCCATAAATGTTGAATGTTCGTAATATTATAAATAAGAAAATAAGTCCTAAACCGGTCCACAGCAAAAAATTCCGTCGGCGTAGTACTTCCCATTGCATCACTTGTCCAAACAGATAACCCGCCGCCAGTACGCCCGACCACGGAATAATCGGATAACCGGAAAGAATCGAAAAAGCAGGTTTTGTGGAAATGGGAATAAAATTTGGAGCGTGTAGGAAGTTCCACACCACTCCGCCAGCGCCATCAAACGCATTATGTAAAAAAATACTGCCGAATGCAAAAACCGCTATCGCCCAGCGCGGTAGCCAAACTAATCCCGCCAATATAATCATGCTAACGCCAATGACCCAAATGATTATTAAAAAAATAACACCGGTTTGCGTCGGCAATTGCGCAGTCATCGTCACATTCATTATTAGAATTTCCACCAAAATGAGCCAGATGCCACGTGTGAGTAAAAATTGACTGAGTTTGACACGACTGTTTACTTTTGCGCCGTATAAAAAAGCGGCAGTGCCTGCCAAAAACACGAAATTGGGCGCACAAAAATGGGTAATCCAACGCGTAAAAAATAAGAGTGGAAAAGTCTGCGTCAAATCTTCCGGACTAAAAGGATAAGGGCTATAATAGTCGCGCACATGGTCGAGCGCCATAATGACAATGATGATACCACGCAGAATATCAATGGATTGAAGACGTTTTGTAGAAACGGATGAGGTTTCAGGTGACATTTATTTTTGCTGGAAAAGTAGGAATTTAATTTTAAATGGTAGAGGGATATTGGTAGAGAGAAGAGGGACTTTCCCTCTGTCCTTTGCACTCAATGCTTGTTTGAACACAAAGGTCACAGAGGTTCTCACAAAGAACACAAGGTGAGCGGCTTGTGACCTTTGCGTAAAGTCTTTGTGCTCTTTGTGTTAAAGAAAGAAACACGGGAAAATCCCTCTACCCTTATCCCTCTACCCTCTACCTTCCTCCCTCGTCCACGCTTCATACACCCGCCGCATAGACCCAATGTGCGTGTGATTTTCGTAACTGCGCAGCCAATCTTCAAACGTCATCGTGCCATTTTCGGAGTGTTCGATGGTATTTTTCCAGACTTCTTCGGGTAGGTTTTTAATTAAATCGTATGATTTTTTGCGTAAGATTCGGAAAAGTTCTAATGCATCATCCACCGATTGCTCGTGATAATGTAATGTTTTTGTCCAAATTTCTTGGTCATAACCCAGCACCATACTCTCCGGCTCGGCGATAAAACGACGACAACGTATATATGAATTCGCCTCACTATCAGCCAGATGCACCAGATTTTCATGGATTGTCCATTTGCCGGAAGGCGGTCGCCACTGCCACATCTCGCGCGGATATTCGGCAATAGCCGCACCGATTTTATTATAAACTTGTCCATAACTTTTTATCAAACGCTCGCGCTCCGCTTTGTCCATCGGCACAACGGAAATTTCCATTTTAATATCGGCTCGTTTGTAAACGCCAGTTGCTAATGGCACTTCCAAAAAACCGAGATGCCGATATAATTGGACGGCTTTCACATTAAAAACGGTATTAGAATATAAAATCACGAGGCGCGCCCCGATTTGTCGCGCCTTTTCTAACGCTGCGTTTATTAAGATGGTGCCAATGCCGTTGCCGCGAGCGCGTTCGTCCACTGCCATTTTGGTGAGTTCATAAGTCGTTTCGTCTACTTTTTTTAAAGCGACGGTGCCGGCTATGAAATCGTCTTTTTTGGCAAATAAAATAGCACCGCCAGTTTGTAATAAAACCTCTTCTGGTTTGGTAAGCGATTCAATATCAACGGGTTCTAATTGCCCAAAACCTTCTTCAATCCAAGCGCGATTGAACTGCTCGAAGTAAGGTTGGAAATCGGGGTGATAGTCGAGGATTTGTATCATATTATAATATGCTAATTTGCCGATTTGACAATGTGCTAACTAAATTTAAACCGCAGAGGGCGCAGAGGTTTGCGCAAAGAACGCGGAGCACTTATAGCGTCCTCTGCGCAAACCTCTGCGGTCTCTGCGGTTAAACACGCTATAAGCGCCTATTCTGTGTAAAGTACATTAACCGTTTTGACTTTTTGATTTTCAAATTTAGCAGGTTGACTTTGTATTTCCAATTTTTTAGCTGTTGCCTTTCCTTTTTGCAAACTTCTGTTTACTAAATAAATACTCGTTACAATTAATAAAAATGCGATAGCTGTATTCACATTTACTTTTTCATCTAAAATGAGCCAGCCCAAGAAAACTGCCACGAGCGGATTGATGTACGCGTGCATCGCGACGAGCGTAATCGGCAATTTTGACAAAGCATAGCCATAAGCTGCAAACGCCAACAACGAGCCGAAAATAATGAGATAAACCAATGCCCACGCCGCTTCAGGCGACCACTGCACATTGCTCAAATCATCGAATAAGAGGCTCAACACGAAACTCCAAGTCCCGCCGAAGAACATTTGCAGCCCAGCATTCAGAATCGGGTGACTTCTTTTCTTCTGTTTTTTAATGAAAACGCTCCCGCTCGCCCAGCCTAAAGCAGCTAATAAAATCATAAAAGCGCCGGTCAAATATTTTGGATTTGTTAAGTCTGCAATATTATTTTGAAATAAAACCATCATACCCAACACGCCCACGAGTACGCCTGCCCACGCATACGGACTCGTTTTTTCTTCTCGACTAATCGCCACATTAATCAAAATAATCCACAGCGGCGACAGTGATGCAATGAGCGACGCAATGCCCGACGGCACGTACAACTCCGCCCAACCCACCAAACCATTACCAATCGTGATCATCATAAAACCGATGAGCATCTGCCGCCAGATATTCGCCCAACCGCCGAGTGATTGCTTTCGCACCAAAATCATGAAACTTGCCAAAATTAATCCGGCTGTAAATTGGCGCAAGCCCGTAAATAAAAATGGCGGAAAATTGCGCACGCCAATCAGCAGCGCCAGATACGTCGTGCCCCACACGATGCACACAAAAGCTAAGGCGATGTAAGCGATTCGATTGCTATTCATAATTGTTGTAAAATTTACACAAAGGTAGCCGCTTCAAAAGAACTAAAAACAGATGCAGATTTGTTATTTTTGCGCAGAACAGATTTAGTGATGTGAAAGGTGAAAGGTGAGATGTGAAATCGCTTTTTACTTGTACTGCTTCGTGCGATATTAGGGCAATTTGGAAATCAAAGGTCGAATTTCCCCGTCTGGCATCTGGCATCTAATTTCTGGCATCTAAATTTAAAAATTATGACCAAGCACCACATTCAAGAAGATTTTCTCTATCAACAAGTGGCAGACCGCATTGAGCAGTTGATTCGGCAAGAGTCGTTAAAAATTGGCGATAAACTGCTGTCTGTTAGAACGTTAAGCAAAGAACAAAAAATTAGTATGAGCACGGCTTTTCAAGCGTATTCGCAGTTGGAAGCGCGGGGGCTCGTGGAATCTCGTCCGAAGTCGGGGTATTATGTAAAATATAATCCGAAAAAACTGCCGCTTCCCAGGGTGACGAAACCGGAGCCGATTGAGCAGGAAATTAGTTTGTCGGAAATGATTGTGTCTGTTTTTAAAGACCTTGCTTCAGATGAAGTAATTCAATTTTCGGTTGGAGCGCCTGCGTTGGAATTATTGCCGGCTGCGAAGTTGAATAAATCTATCATTCATGTGTTGAGGGAATCGAAATATCATGGATTAAATTACGAACACATTCAAGGCAATCCTGCGCTGCGGAATCAAGTGGCGAAGTTAGCTTTTAATTGGTCAGGCAATGTGAGTAGCGAAGAAGTGGTGATCACATCGGGTTGTATGGAGGCGATTGTTATGTGTTTACGTGCGGTCACGAAGCCCGGCGATACAGTAGCAGTGGAGAGTCCCACGTATTTTGGGGTTTTACAAGCATTGGAAAGTTTGGGCTTGAAAGCATTAGAAATTCCGACCTGCCCAGAATGGGGACCAGAATTGGATTTTTTAGAAGATGCGTTAGATAAGTTTAATATCGCTGCCTGCGTTTTTGTTCCAAATTTTAATAATCCACTCGGTAGTTGTATGCCCGATGAAAACAAGCGCCAACTCGTGGAAATGCTCGCGAAACGCAACATTCCGCTCATAGAAGATGATATTTATGGCGAAATGTATTTTGGTGAAAACCGCCCGAAAACCTGCAAAACTTATGATACACAAGGATTAGTATTGCAATGCAGTTCTTTTTCCAAATCGCTTGCGCCCGGTTATCGCGTGGGCTGGGCAATTCCGGGTAAATGGACGAAGCAAGTGATTCATAACAAGTTGATAACCAGCGTTTCCGGCACGACGCTTACGCAAGCCGCTATTGCACATTTTTTAGAAAACGGACGGTACGAATTGCATCTTAAACGCTTACGAAAATCTTTACACACGCAATGTTTGCGCTATTTGCAAGCCATTCACGAGTATTTCCCAGCCGACATTCACATCACGCGCCCGGAAGGGGGATTTGTACTTTGGATAGAATTGCCAGAACATATCAATGCCTTTGAATTGTACAAAGAAGCCCGTCAACGCGGCATCAGCTTCGCTCCTGGACAGATTTTTTCCACACAAGGTCGCTGCTATTACAATTGTATGCGGATTAGTTTTGGACGACCGTTTGATGCCGAGGTAGAGAAGGGTATTCAAACCTTAGGCAAACTCATTCAACTTCGCTTGGTATAATATTTTGTTGCTTTACTATCTTACTATTCTTCACGTTTCGTGAATACATTCTGATTATTTCAGAATACCTTCTGATTATTTTCTGTTTTAAAAATCCATTATTACATATTTTAAAATTTTATTAGTTTATAAATATTTGATTTATAGCATTTTACGAAAACACGGTTTTTTGGCACGATATTTTCAATACTTAAAGAAAGAACAATATAAAAGTGAGCTTATGAAAAACAAAAAAGGTAGATCAAATCAAAAGTGCTTACTAAGAGACAAAACCTACAAACGGTGCGTCTTTTGGCAAGTCGAGCAAAAAACCCGAACGAGATTTCTTATCCGCGTAAGACCGCCACCATGTAACTATCATATAAAAATTAATAAACATTTATCATTCCAAAATCAAAAAAACTTATCCAATGGAGTCTTTAACTTTTTTATTCCTTTTTGTAGGAGGGCTTTTGCTCCTGCTGGCAGCCACTAACAACAGCTATCGGTATCCCAGGGATTACTATTCGCCTCCTCGGAGTCGCTACTACCATCCCTATTATGAATCAGAGCCGCCATACCGCACTGATAATGACTACTACGGACACCGCGACAACTCAAATCGTTTGGTAGCTACTGTTGTCTTCACGCTCTTACTTATTTTTGTTATCACTTTATTAGTAAAGTAATACCATTCATTTATTTTAAAAACAACATCATGGATTTATCGGAACCGTGTATCGCTCGTGCCTGCAACTAACCCCCATCAGGAAAAGTACAGGCATGGGTGCTATTCTGATTTTTTTAGAATGTATTCGGAGATAGTACGAATGAAAACGAAATAATTTTCGACTTCAATTAATTAAAACTAATCTAACTATTTGTATGTCAGCTATATGTACATTTATAATATTTTGGCACGGTTTAAGGGTTGTTCAGCCTAAAACATCCCCAATTTAATTATTACAAATTTATAATACATCATGGCAAATACGACGGCAGTAAGAAAAGCAACAATTACAAATAGGAACAAAGGAAAAGTAAGGGAGATTATTAATCCTCCTATTAAAGATATAAGTAAGAAAATAGTAAAGGCAGGTATACACCCTAATAGGGTTAAAGAAATGCTGGAGACAGGGAGCTTGATAAGAGAAGAATATAATAATTTTAAAAAATACTACAATGTAAAATATGTTGATGCTGATTCTATTGTTGAAGTAAAATTGAATAGTAAGAAAAATATGCCCCTGCGAGCTTATTTCGCAAAAAAAATACATGATTATTTAAATTACGATTCGAGAGTAGTCTTATCCTCAGAAGATATTCAATTTTATCATAAACAGTTGCCGTTTATAATAGAGATGGTGATTTGTATTCAATATTATCACAATCAAATATTGGACGGAAAGGCAGGCGTGACTCATCAAGATGCAATTAGCAAAAATCTATTAATCGCAAACTTGTTAAAAGAGCAACTTTATAAGTACATTACGGATAGATTGGGTACACGTTCTAATCTCGTAAAAGAATATGTTATTCAAATGTTTGAATTTGTAGATTATGGGCAGTTAGTCGAGCAACACTTCAACAGATACCAAAACTTTAAAGAAAATAAATTTCCAAAAAGTTTTTTAGATGAAAAATTTTTAATACCGCAAGATATTGAAGATAAATTATTAAAAACACTAAAATATCCAAAAGAAAAAAAAACCTTTTTAAAGTGGTATTTGCAGCGTATTTATATGACTAGCGCAGGTTTATTTTTATTAACCACAAAACTGATATTGCAGTTATGTAAAAAAGAAAATAAATCGTTAACTCGTTTTGCTACGTTATATGGAATTAATTTACAATTGGTCAATGACAACTGCGATTTTGTTCCTTCTAAACACAACCAAACAACAAAGGATAAAATAGCAACCGATGCTTTCAGCGACTTGCGAAATAGCAATGTAACACTTCCTACTTTTATACGACTAACCAGTGGTAAGAACGAATCCATTATATATTTTTTGGAACAAAAACCAAAGCGAATGACGACGCGTTGGGAAGATAAATTATTTAAAGATATAGTTGATTCTGGCGCGATGGCTACTTCTATGGCACTTACTAAATTATTTGCAAAAGCAGCTTATAATTGCCTGCCGAATGATAATCCTCACACTTGGGCATTTAAAGACATGACACAAATAGCTCGTTTTAATCGCTATTATTACTATTTTAAAAATCCAGTAGAAGAATTTTCTTTCTTTCAGAAATTCAATATCGCTATTGGAGCCCTTGGCGAATTCGTGAAACATATCTTTATTGCTATTGAATTTGGTTTGACAAAACAACCTGTGCCTATGGTCTAAAATATAATTTGTAAACATTTGTTTTTTTGTTCCCTTTATCTTATATTGCGACTTCACTTATCAACTAAACCTATGCCAACTTTCTTTGACCTGTCACGAAAATCAAAACCAAGAAATGTAGTAGGCTTACCTGATTCAGAACTTTTTTACAACTTGTTATATGACCGAATTGATTATGCAATAGAATCCCTTGATATTCTTAATGGAAAATACACTTTTTTTATTAATGCCTTACCAAGGAAGAAGGATGAAAGATTGTCACCAGACGATTTTGATTTAATCTACGCAGGCACAGCAATGCAAGAGAAAATATTAGAAAAAACCAAACCCTTACATGCTTCTGATATATCAAATACTTGGAAGTTTTTAAAAGAAAACCCTATTCCGGTTAGTAAGACCACTATGAGTGGGTTAATAATGGGAGATACTAATATACAAGTTTCAGAAATACAAAGCAATTATAACACACATACTTCCCTAAAAGAATATTTTGAGACACCTGATAAAACTGAATGGAGAAATTGCGAAGAACAGATTCTAAAAAAATACTTTGATATTAATAAATGCAACTATATTTCTGTACCCATTTTGCAATTTGCTAATTGGGATGGAGTAGCCCATATTATATATGAAAAAATAGACGACAACGATGAAAAAATAAGATCAAGAGATGTGCTGAAGAAATTGATGAATAATATTCGAATTGAATATGAAGGTATTTTTCTGGATTGGGATATGAATGTAGGAAATTACAGTAAATACAGTATTGTGAAGGATGTATATGCAATAATAAAAAACGATCTTGGAACATGGTCTAAATTATCAGTAAATGAAATATTTATTTTTTTAGATGTAAAAAAATACTACGAAAAACACCTTGCTTATATCGAAAATCGTATCGAACAAGCCAACAAAAACCAAGCCCTCTATTACCAGCTTTATCTCTCACAGTCTATTATCCAAATCCTGATTGACTCTTACTCGCACAATATCAGCGCGCATAGCTTGACGGTATTGAGTAGCCTGTTTAATCAACGTG
>Ga0163148_10000444_pt1 | contig 55712 bp, 44 predicted proteins | sample OliLakLV19MP7P2_FD_148606 | JGI IMG/M metagenome (GOLD analysis project Ga0163148, IMG submission 148606) | Freshwater microbial mat bacterial communities from Lake Vanda, McMurdo Dry Valleys, Antarctica- Oligotrophic Lake LV.19.MP7.P2 | ecosystem: Environmental > Aquatic > Freshwater > Lake >... | reverse complement strand
CTTTACGTTCGATGATTTGTTCATTGGTTGATCCTCTTGAATTGGGTTCTGGTGTTGCAACCGAAACCATACCAGGCTAGTCCTGGAGGGGATCACCAAACTTTTCAACTAAACTCGGGACAAGGCCTCGGCTTTTAATCCGGTGATCTGACTTTGAAGCTTCTTCGCTGATTTTTCGTCGATGGTTTCCTGTGTTAGCGCGTCGCGAAGATGACGGCTAGCGGTATGAAGTTCGAGCATTTTGGGTCCGATTTGATCGAGTGTTCGATTTTTCAAGTCGTACAACTTTTCGTACTGATCATCGGTGACAGCATTTTCACCGTCGAGCATCCAGAGCGGACACCCGCCGCCGTGATGACGTCCACCACGAGATCCACCGCCATGACCAGCTCGCATGGCACCTACGGTCATTCCCGGAGGAGGCAGCATGCTGAACGCAATGGACATTTCCTCGCCGCCCTCACCTGGAGGCGGTGGGAAACCAGGAGGCCCTTCGAACTCGAGTCCACCCTCAGGGACATTGAGCACAATTTCGACTTCCTGCATGTCAGACTGATCGGCTGGCTCGAGCTGGGCAAAAGCCGGCTGAGAAGACAATGAGATGGTTGAAACTGCCACCAGCGCGGACAGGTACAACATTTTTGATTTCAACATATAGATCCTCGAAAAAAGTCGTTGATACTCTCTTAGACGGATCGTTCCCGCAAAAAGTTCAATCCTTAACCAAAATTCCTCAAATTAATTTTTGCGGGCGCCATAATCAATAACTGGCCGCCAAAATTGGCGACCTTTTGTCAATGTCGAATGGCGATCTTGAGCTTGACTGCCACCCCCTCCCACAACGAACTGCGGAAGCCAATGACCGAAAATATCTCAACCGGCGCGACCACCGACGGCATTAACGTTCAGTCCTCAAAATCGACCAGCTATCGTTGGGTGATTATTGCTCTTGCTTTCATCATCACGCTGGTCAACTACATGGATCGATCGGCTTTGTCGTATGCCATCGGCCCACTCAAAGACGAATTTCACATCACCGACACGCAGTACGGCTATGTTGCCAGCGCTTTCGCTGTCGGTTACATGATTATGACGACCGGTGGCGGCATGATGGTTGACCGCTGGGGCGCGCATAAAGTCTGGGCTGGAGCCGCTTTGATGTGGTCATTGTGCACGGCAATGTTGGGACTGGCAGCCAATCTTCCGCTGTTGTTCGCCTTTCGAACTCTGCTCGGCTTAGCCGAAGGTCCTCACTTCCCAGCGCTGACGAGGGTCGTCGCTGATTGGTTACCGTCGAACGAACGGGCACGCGCGACCGCGATTGGCTTGGCCGCTGTGCCGCTGGCCAACGTCATCGGTGCGCCTCTGATCACTAACCTGATTACCACTTTCGGCTGGAAAGTCATGTTCGCGATTCTTGGTTCATTCGGTATCGTCTGGGCTGTCGCCTGGTGGTTCGCATTCCGCGATTATCCGGAAAGCTCGAAGCTGGTTGGTGACAAAGAGTTGATGTACATCCGCGGCACCGCGACAGCGGACAGATCGAGAACCAGTGCCGAGATCCGCTCGCACGAATTGGCGGCTGGAACGACAACGTGGCGGTTCATGCTGCTCAACCGATCTTTGATGGCAAACAATTACGCGTTTTTTGCGTTCGGGTATACGCTGTTCTTCGCGCTGACATGGCTGCCCGGCTATTTCAAAATGCAGTTTGGTCTAAACCTTAAAGAGATCGGCATCTTCTTGATCGCACCATGGCTCACGGCCGCAATCTTGCTGGCACTGGCAGGATTCTTGTCAGATTGGCTCTGGCAAAAAACAGGCAGCATGCGGGTCGCGCGTTCTCACATGATCTGGATCTGCCAGTTGATATCAGGGATCTGCTTCATTCCGATGCTGTTTTTAGGAAACGATCTGAATGCTTCGTTGATTATGATCTCGCTTGGCATTGGCTTCGGACTGATGCCGAATGCCTGCTTCTACGCACTCAATTGCGACCTGGCGAAAGATCGCGCAGCCACAAGTCTCGGGCTAATGGACAGCTTCTTCGCCCTTGCCGGAATTTTGGCACCATCGCTCACCGGCTGGTTGTCAGATCTGACAGGCAGTTTCAATGCCGCTTTCGCGCTATTGATCTTCTTTACACTAACGTCTGTGGCAGCCGTTCTAATCTTCCAAAAACCTGACCAGATTGAGCCCAGTGCGTCGGTTTAACGACAACTAGATGCTCAATGCAATCTCGCGGTTTAACAACCACTGGATCGCTCCACACGAGTTGGCGGTTTAAGGCAACTGGATTGCTCAACGCGAACTATTCTTTCGTCTTCCGCTCGCCACGATTTTCCATGTCTTCAAGCATCTTCTGAGCGAACTGGTAATCATCTTCCATGCCCATGACTTTGCCGCGCAGGTCGGCTACTTCATCTTGAAGCATCAGCATTTTCTTCTTGAGATCCTTAATTTCTTTGGCGCTAGACTTCCCGCCGCCGATTCTGTCGGCGATTGATGTGACTAGCGGTCTGAACATAAGCACAGCGAGAATAAACGGCAAAACGATCGCAATGATTCCGATGGTGATGGCAATAGAAGGGTCCATTTGACAATTATTACCGTAACGACTTGACAACACACGTTATAGCGCCAGGCGCCTTATCCAACTGTACAACATCTTTGACCAACAATCATTTCTCACTTAACCGTAGCTAATTTCTAATGCAAAAAACGGTCATTAGGGTTAAAACAGTAGGGATATATACGTTTCGAATCGGACCAAACTGCAAAGTTGGCTCATCGCTGAATTTTGTGCACAGTACCCAGTCCCTACGGAAATAGTGTTTTCAGTGAGTAAATTCCCGCTACCAGTAACACATTTACTTTCAGCCGCTGTGGTTGCGAGTTCATTGCTCTACCTCGGCACTGCCGGTGGTGCGCAGGCTAAAACAGCAGCGCCCGCGGGTCATTCTTTTTCTGGTTACTCTCACCATTATCACGATCGGTTTCACGGACGACGAACCGCATCGGGGCAGGCTCACGACAAGTTTAAACTAACTGCGGCACACCGCACACTGCCGTTCGGAACACATTTGCAAGTAACCAATGGTCGCAATGGAAAATCTTGCGTTGTTGTCGTTAACGATCGAGGTCCATTCGGATCACAAAGTTTAGTTCTCGATGTATCCAAAGCAGCCGCGCACAAACTGGGCTTCCCCGGTGGTGGCAAAATTCCTGTGACTTGCAAAGTCATCGATGCGAAAGCGGGCGCGCTCGCATTAAAGGATACAGAAAAAGATTGTGGCGACATGGTTGCGAAGGCCGCCGATGCTGCTGATGCCATAAAAGTTTTGATTGCTGAGAAACAAAAGAATCAAGTTCCAGCAAAACCTGCCACCACGCCAGCAGTTGAAAAACACGTCGCAGCTGCGCCGGTCGTTCAAGAGCGGCACGTAGTGATGGTGCCGCAAGTTCTCGAGGTGAAACAGGCGTTAGCAGTTTCTTCGACCCAAACTAAACAACCGATTGCGAGCAAACCGCAAGAGAAGATTCAAATCGCCACAAAGCCGCAACACGACACGTTTGCAGGACTAGCAGTCACCTCACATGCAGGCGCGAAACCACATGCGGTTGAATCAACACAGTCGAAAACATCTATTGCTTCGAAACCACCAGTTGCCGAAGCGCCGCAACACGGCACGTTTTTGCTGGTTATAAACGACACATTGGAAAACGAGCATCCCGCCAAAACAGCTGACTTCAATCCGGCGAATAATCATCAAGCCAGAGCAGCAGTATACGCGCCGACTGTTTTCATGAAAGTGGACGAAAGCGCGGCGAACAGAATCAACGTGAAAAGCCCAGCGACTGCGCCTGCGGTGGCTGACGGCAAAATCTTGATGTAATTCTAATCGGAATTCAGCAGATTTGCACCTCGTATTTGTAGGTTTGAAGCGCGTAATCGTAGAATTGAACCGCGCAATCGCGCGCCGGGTTTCAATACCACAACATATTTGGATGACATGCAATATGACGTGACGCAAAAGGCTCGATGCTTTACTTCGAGGCGAGCGTTGATACAATCAATGTTGTTGCCTTGTTTGCAGGTTCAAAGATTTACCACACCGAAGTTGAACTTCAGCCAGATCTGAGGGCACTTGCAGAGAGTCGAAGACTCGATGAAAAAAATCTCGCGTCCGTCGGGCGGAGAGAAGGTCAGTAATTGCGAGATTTAGATCCACAGCGGTACAACCGGCTCAAAAGTTTCAATAACGTCAAACCCGTGGTTGACGGCTTTTGGATGATCGTGCGCGTGACCGTCTCCAGCATCACGTTGATTATGTGCGTTGCTGTCTGCGTGCTTTCCATGTGCGTTTGGTTTTATCTCGCCAAAGTGCCAAACATTTCACTGCTGGAAAACTATCATCCTGGCGCGGCAATTTCGGTTTATGACATCGACGACAAACTGATTTGTGTTTTTCCCGAGAAAGAGAAACGCGAGATTGTTTCTCTCACCAACATCTCACGCAATCTTGTACTGGCAGTCCTGGCGCAGGAAGACCACTATTTCTACGAGCATCATGGTGTCAGCCCGGAAGGAATTCTGCGCGCAGCACTGGCAAACATCACCGCGAGAAAGCAGGTGCAAGGCGGATCGACACTTACACAGCAGCTTGTGAAAAATGTATTCTATCCAACCGAAGGTCGAAACATTCCCCTTAAACTAGCTGAGGGCCTGGTCGCCAACCAGATTGAGAATCGCTATTCAAAGGATCGAATTCTCGAACTCTATCTCAATCAAATTTATTTCGGACAAGGTGCGTATGGTGCCGAGCAAGCTGCAAAAACTTACTTCGCAAAATCCGCAAAAGATCTAACCGTCGGAGAATCCGCATTCCTGGCTGCTATCATCAAGGCACCAACACAACTTGGCGATCGCACGCATCGAATGAACGCAATCAAACAACAACAATCCGTTGTGCGAAAACTATTCGAATATGGTTTCATCACTCAACGCGAAGCCTGGGACGCGTCGCATGAACAGCTCACCTTCATCTCCGCGAAGCCTCTCACTCCCGCCGAACAATTCGTTCCCAAGTATCCTTACTACACAAGCTATATTGCACAGCAAGTGGAATCGACCGTGCAGTTTCGCAAACACTCCGGTCTGAAAGTCTACACAAACCTCGATCAACAGGCGCAAAAGGCTGCCGAGAAAGTTCTATCTGATTATCGACGTCATCTGCCAATAGGTCTGGATCAAGCGGCCGTTGTTTCAATGCGGTTGAAAGACGGTGCAGTTCTCGCGATGGTCGGCGGGTTGGGAAATTATCTGGACAATCAGTGGAACTCCGCTGTTCATCCTCATACTATGGGTTCTTCGTTCAAACCATTTGTTTATCTAACGGCATTCGAACAAAGAATTCTCACACCAGCCAGCACGATTTCCGATGCACCACTGATGGTGCTCGACGATGGTGACAAAGTCTGGCAACCTGCAAACTTCGATAAAAAGTTTATGGGTTTAATCACAGTAGAACAAGCGTTGGCATATTCAAGAAACGTGTGCAGCGTGCGAGTCGCGCAACAAACCGGCATCCATCCAATCATTGATACCGCGCGCAGAGCCGGCATTACCGAGACACTGGCGCCGACGCTCGCCCTGTCGCTGGGAGCATCTGCCGCGTCGCCACTGTCCATGGCTACTGCGTACGGGACGCTAGCGCGTGGTGGCATGTATATCGAACCTCAATTCATTAGAAGAGTAGAAAACGAAAAAGGACGAGAAATATTTAGCACTGAATCGCGATCAGCCAGAGTTTTAGATGAAGAGTCGACGGTTAAAATTGTCGAGATCCTCAAGAAGGTCGTGGATGCAGGCACAGGCACACACGCCAAACTCTCCGGAATCCCGGTAGCGGGAAAAACAGGCACCGCCAATGATGCCAAAGACTTATGGTTCGTAGGCTTCACACCGGATTTGGTGACTGCTGTTTGGACCGGCAATTCAGAAAACAAATCGGTTCCCGGTCGCAATGTCACCGGAGGCACAGTGGCAGCGGGGCTCTGGAAGAGATACAACCTCGGCTTCTATTCAGGACATAGTAAACCAGCTTTTTCTCTTATAGGCGGACATGACGCCAACGGACTGGCACCACTGGTAGCACCTGAATCGAAAAAAATGGAAGCGATCATCGCATCTCCTGATACACAGGCTATCCTTGACGCTCAATCTGGCTCAAGACCAGTCAGAGTGCGGGTTGCTGCGCCACACCATCCACAAAAGCGGTCCGGTAAGGGCGTCACAGAATACAACTGGCAAAACCGCTAAAACCCAGCATTAATTAGCCTACGTGGTATTACGCAAATCCACTTGACTACCCTAGCCATCGCGTTAAGATGAGGAAGTCCAGGAAGACCACGGCAAAAACTCTGGCACGAGCGAAAGAAGAATGATCCATTTTCATCCCCCAGGCGATCAAGTACGCGCCTCCTTTAACGAATTCAGACCCGAACCGCTACCAAGAGTGGTACCGGGTAAACAAAGCAAACACAGCGCCGGTTGTGCATGCTGCCATGTCGCAAATCCCAAGTCGAATGCAAACGAATTAAAGCTTTTTGCGGTGATCATATTTGCAGTCACGATTACTTTAGTCGGCATGAACGCGTATCAACGAGATCGAATCAATAAAGAAACCGCGCATGCCTCGCACGGCAGCGGCATCGCATTCGGTCCCGGCGCAACACAAGCTGCCGAGACGACATTCCCTACAATGGCACCCACAGCTGGTATGTACAACACTGTGCCGGTGATGCAAGAGCACACACAATACGCATACGTTCCAATCGCAACAGTGCGACCCGGCGAACCAGCCTTGCAATATATGGCTGTTCCATACAATGACGGCCGAGGCACAGTGCGATTGAAACGCGTGGTCGGCCGCTAAACATCAGACTCGCTCATTCTTGTGCAATCTTGATAGCGATATTCGGTTTTCCCGCGGACGGCAGGGTATTCAGCCGTAAACGTACTTTGAAAGGCAAGCTAGTACAATCATTGATTGTAGCTGGTGGCAGATATGATCGCGACGTGCATCAGATTTTATCGAAGCCTTCGAATGCCTCTTGAACGACAGCTTGAAGCGTTTCAACTTCTGGATCTGTAAGTTTTCCAAACTCGTTATGCCGCCTTTTCTTGGGCAACTTCCACTCGTTTTGACGCATGAACATGATGAAGTTCTCGGCCATCCTGTTTGGCATTTCTACTATGTCCGTAATTTGCTGCATGGCTTTGTCGTGGCGCTTAAGATAGTCAATTTCGTGCGGAACGTCTTTGTCAACGCTCTCCTCAACGCAACGGTAGAGAAATTCAGCGGCCTCGGTGCAATCAAAATATCTATATAGATCAACAGTGTCGTTTCGCACATCTACGTTGCCGCGAATAGTCGGAACCCACTGGATAAAATTCATGAGTGGCGCAGAATGTGACTGCAACACGGTTCGATATTGATCCATCCACTTTAGCATGACTGAAGAGACGGGAAACACCAAACCTGGCGGGCTGAACTTCTTCTCCGCAAGGGCATGATGAATAAGACAGCGATGGAGCCGACCATTGCCATCCTCGAAAGGATGGATATATACGAATCCAAATGCAATTGCAGTTGCTTGAAGCACCGCATCCAAAGACGATTCTCCCATGATCGAGTTCGCTTCGATAAGTCCCTCTGTAAGATCGTCCAAGTCTTGGGGGCGTGCTCCGATGAACTCAGGAAGGGCTTCATTGTCCGTTGTTCTCTGTCCTAGAAAGACAAAATCATCTCGAAGACCAGGCTTCATGAAGCGATAGTCGCCTATCAAAATGCTATGGAGCCTATTCAGTTCTTCCTTACTGAGAGGATGTTTTCCTACTTGCTGAACTGCTTTGAGCCATCGTTCGCGCGTATTGATCGGCAAGCGCTCACCTTCGATAGCGAAGCTTGCTTGCGTATCTGCCCAAAGCAAAAAGCTTGCTGCTCGCGCGATCAGGACTGGATTTACCTTACTCAAGATTGACTGCGCACGCACTGCCAGCTGTTCTTTGACGAACGAATTTAGTGTTTCCGTTCGTCGGATCACAGGGCAAAATTGACGAGTGCCGAGCAAATTGTTTCTAACTCGATGCCGTGCGGAAACCGTCCCGCTAACGACAAAGTATTGGTCACCGTCAAGCAAGTCGACGTTCGAGACCTTCCCTGAATCTGGGACACCAAGAATCTTCTCTGTCAGATATTCGTATAGAAACCATATCCTCCGAACCAGCGGACCAGTCGGTGCGGACCTGACATACGCAACTAACGCCTTATCTGGAATAGCCATGAAGATGCGTTTGAGAACAAGCAGGTCGAGATCTTCGTGGCGAAGTGCAAATACAAGATGAGCTTCAATAGTACTTTCAACGGCATACTTACTATCAAAGATCTTCCAATCTCCAGTATCCTTCTTATTTTGCTTTATTCTTTGCGAGGATACGCACGCGGGCTTCCGCACGGGAGCTTCCACGTTCAGACGGTGCACTAGAGCTGACATTCCGATAAGAGAAGCGTCTTGAGGTACGTGTTTCTCTTGAAACATGGCGGGACTATCAAAACGAAGTTTCACGGTGGAAGATCTATCTCTGGGGTGGTATTTACTTCATTTTACCCATACGTGGTGGAAAATGGTTCACTATACGTATAAATGCTCTATTGTTGACCAGAACCGACGGAAAATCGTTCTCCAGGGTGGAATTTCCTTCACTATAGCGATATCGGTGTAAAATCCATATGTCGGGAGGGCATTCGCAGTGGTCGAAGGAGCCGAAGCATTCTATTTTATCTGTCGCAAACGCCCAGCCTGTAACCAATTGCTGACTTCGGCTGCCATTTCAGCCACGAACCATGAGGTCGTACGTTCGAGTCGTACCGGGCAAGCACAACCATCGGTGATACCAACGGTGGTACTTTTATTTCTGGGGTTACAGTTCGACGCTCCCTGTCCCATTCGAAATCGACATTGTTGCTGATTTCAATACTGACAAAGTTGAACCGTTTGTGTGTGCGCTTGAGCACGAGTTCTATGTGGATCGAGACGCCATCGAAGGCGCCTTAAAGCATCGGGGAAGTTTCAACTTTCTACGTAATGTGTATTCCATCTCTTGCAATATAGAAGCTATGAACAGACAGGTCCTGCTCACTGCCTCTGGTTTTGACGCATCTTATCTCTCGAAGTGGCTCGGGACGTTGCGTCAAATCAAGCAAGAATATGTTGTCCGACATATAGCTAATCCGGCCCAGCGGAGAATCTGAGCTGGCGCCAGTTATGGCGTCTCCAGTTTCAAGGGTGAACATTGCGGTTATGCCCTGGATGGCGAAATGCTGAACAAGAGCATAGAGATAGTCGTGCAAGCGCTGAGGATCGCTGGCGGCCATAGCCAAATCGCCGATGCTGTCGATCACAACACGCTTGGTATTGTTCTCTTGAATCATGGCAAATAGAGTGACAATGATGCTGTCAATTTGCACCTCGACTGGTGAAATATAGAGCATTTCTAGTTCGGAGGTTTTCATTTTGCCTCCAGTCAAATTGCTCACAGATCTTGCCAACTGAGCTGGATTTTCCTGTAGGTTCACGTACAAGCTGTGGACACCCTGGCGCAAACCCTCAAGGGCAAATTGAAGGGCCATAGTGGTTTTGCCCGTCCCTGTTCCCCCGGACAAAAGAGTCATGGAACCCTTCCACAGACCACCACCGATTATTTTGTCTAGCCCATCGATACCGGAGGGGACTTGCTCCTCGCCGACGACGTATTCATCAGCCTCGGTTGCGTCAGGAGTAACCAGGCGTGGGTAAATGTCGAGTCCCTTGTTTGCGATGCGAAATCCATGCAATCCTTCAATGTAGCTGCTATCGCGCAGCTTCAGTACGCGCAAAAAGCGTTCATCTCGTGTGCTCTGACCGCTGCGCATCAACTGAACAATGCTGTCTACCACTGCAAATTCAGGCGTACCTTTTGCATCCTCATCAGAGTAGTCGCCCAAGAGAAACGTGGTTGTCTCATAGGAAGTAAGCAAGCCGGTAAGTTCGAAAAGCATTTTGCGCATGCCTGACTTCGACTCGGCCAGATCGTGAAGGACTCTAAAAGAATCGATGATAATGACTTTCGGAGGCTTTGCTTTGATAGCTTCTTTAAGTAAAGGTGTGAGCATACTGATACCGTCCTTCGCCAAAGCGGTACCAATGTCCTGGTAGTTTATGGCAGATCCGATTTTGTCAGCATCGAAAAACGAAAAGCGCTGAACGTGCCTAACCACTTTGGATATAGGCTCAGCGAGTGTGGTATCACCACGAAATCATGCAGGCGCTGATCATCCGGCAAGTGAATTGCTACCGGTGACAACAAACCTCTCTTGCGCCTTCTCCTTCGCCAACAAACAGTTTGAGACAACTGCGGAGATTAGTTCGATTAATCTCCGCAAACACACGAGTAGAACAATCTTGTTTGTGCGGAGAATAACAAGTATAATCTCCGCAGATCGTGCGGAGATTATACTGTGTACATACACGAACTACCAACCTGGCCTAGCTTTGAGTGGAGTAGCGACACTCTGGCACAACCATTGGCAACAGTTCGCCACAAGCAAGGTCGACTGATCGGACGCATGGAATCCCTCGGCTTCAAATTGAAACAGGAAGCAAATTTTCTCACACTCACACAAGACGTTTTGACTACCAGCGAAATAGAAGGACAAATCCTCGATCCTCAACAAGTTCGATCGTCTCTAGCAAGACGACTCGGCATCAAGATCGCCGCACTCAAGCCTGCCGACAGAGAGGTGGATGGCGTCGTCGAAATGATGCTCGACGCAACCCAAAACTTTGCTAAGCCTCTTACTGCCGAAAGACTCTTCGGCTTGCACGCGGCGCTGTTCCCTCGAGGATGGAGCGGAATGTTCCGAATCAAAATAGGCGATTGGCGCGACGGAAGTTCCGGCCCGATGCAAGTTGTTTCCGGAGTGATTGGGCGCGAGCAAGTTCACTTTCAGACACCACCTGCAGAACTAGTAGCAAAAGAAATGCACGCCTTTTTGGAATGGTTTGAACACAATCACGAAATAGATCCCGTGCTTAAATCAGGTATCGCTCATCTGTGGTTTGTTACTATCCACCCATTCGATGACGGAAACGGCAGAATCGCACGGGCTATTGCAGACATGGCATTGGCACGTTCAGAGCAAGTCGCGGAACGTTTCTACAGTATGTCAGCACAGATTCGCACAGAGCGCAAAGGATACTATGACATTCTGGAGAGAACTCAAAAACGGACTATGGACATCACACCATGGTTAGAGTGGTTTCTGGCATGCTTAGAGCGCTCAATAGATGGAGCACAAGCCATACAGGCAGTCGTTCTTCATAAAGCTCAGTTTTGGAATTCTTTATCGAAACTACCAATCAACAATCGCCAAAATATTGTGCTCAACCGTTTGCTAGAAGGTTTCGAGGGCAAGCTTACTTCATCTAAATGGGCCAAGTTGGCGAAATGCTCACAAGACACCGCGCACCGAGACATCAACGATCTCGTGGAGCGTGGCGTCTTGAAGAAAGACCAAGCAGGCGGCCGAAGCACCAGCTATTCTCTTGCCGACAAATTATATTGAGCCATGAATTATTCGTACCACCATATTTGGTGCCTTCTTATGATTTCCCAAACTATTTCACCTCACTGAGTATAATCAACACAAAGAGGACTTAATGGCAGAGCATCCCTTCCGAAAATTTCTTGCAAAAGAGCTTTTTCCAGTTTTACGTGCCGAGGGTTTCAAAGGCTCTGGTACTACTCTTCGACGAACGGCGAAGCCACTCATTCACGTCTTCAATATTCAAGCAGGTACAAATCTCTACGCGAATTGCTGTTTTATCAATCTCGGTTTACATATAGAGTCGCTTCAAATGCCTGGTGGAGGTCCTCTAGTGTCAGCGGAACGGATCATGGAGTACGAATGCTTCACGCGCGCGTATCGATCGGCCGGACGGGCAAGAGAGCTGGCGTTACCCTAACAGTGAAGATGACATGCGAAGATTACTTGCTGTCATCCTCGATGAATGGGCGAATCAAGGGGTCGCGTTCTTCAATCAATATTCATACCCCGAGAGTTTTAAGAAGCTCATTGGCGAATGCAATCCAATCACAACAGACTCCCATCAACTTGTCTGCAATGCTCGGATCGCCATGATACTTGGAGATTTGCAACGTGCTACCGCGTTCGCTCAAAATGTTCTCAATAGGCTCGGAGTATGGGAGGTCTTCCGATCCGAATGTTTGTTACTGATTCAAGATGCACGGAATGCTGGGCATCCTGATCCATTGGAAATCAGAAAGCAAATTGGCTGGCCCGTTTGACGGTCGTCTAAGTCTTCTAGCACCTTGGCTGCAAACGTGATGAGAATCACGTCCTGTTTTTTCTCTCTAGGATCTCGCGTCTTGTTGTATCAAGTTGAGCCTCAACTTCTTCCAGTGTATGCACTCTTCCTTCAGCTACCGATTTCTCCGCCTCGCCTGTAGCGCGGCGCAACCATTGCAGCTTCAATTCCTCGACTACGCGGTCCTGCTCCTCTGGAGTGAGCTGACTTACCAGAGCCAAGACTTGGTCCACAGTCGCGATTTCATCAGGTTTATGTTGAGCCATGAATTATTCACCTCATCGACAATTATAGCTCGCCAATTCAAGAACAGCCAAAGTTTCAAAGCTCTGCTCGTTAACGGTTCGATGAAAATTTGCAGTTCGACCAATCGATCACTACCACCATATCTGGTGCCTTCTTACGACTTCCCAAACTATTTCACAGAGCCTTCTCAGGCAAATTGACTGTAGTACAATTTGCATCTGTATGGATAAGACTCTTAAAATCATAAATCAGTTAGAAGCTCAGGGCGTAATCGGCCGATACGCCATCGGCGGTGCGATTGCAATTATGTTCTACTGTGAACCAACTGCGACCTATGACATTGATATTTTTTGCTACCTGCCCAATCAAGATGGACTGTTGATCAACCTTGGGCCTCTCTATGGCAATCTTTTAGCAAAGGGTTATCCCTCAGAAGCTGAGCACATTGTGATAGAGGGAATACCGGTACAGTTCCTGGTACCGCCTCCTGGCCTTATTCAAGAAGCGCTAGATAATGCGGTTGAAGATACCTTTGAAGATGTTCCAACTCGTGTTTTTCAGTATGAGCATCTACTTGCCATCATGGTCCAAGTCGGTAGAGACAAGGACAAAATAAGAATCACTACTTCACTGGAATCGAAAGAACCCGATCAGGCGAAACTAGACGACCTTCTGAAGCGATATGATTTAATGGATAAATGGTTGGAGATAGTGAGCGGTGACTAGCAAAAAAATAGAACAATCAAAGAAAGAATATCGTAGCGTTATGGCGAACAAATCGGTTGAAGAGAAATACGAAACGCTGCTTAAGCTTCAAAAAATCACTACGGCGATGGCAAAGAAACGCGGGGAGCCTGCTCAAAATCCTTGGCCGAGTGCTAAGCCGAAAGCGAGATAAACCTGCTTATCTAGCTTTCGGCGCTGTGCTTGCTGCTCTCCGGCATTGGACGACACGAGCATCCGTGTGCCACTGGAATTTGGACGCCTGAGATTGCCCAGTCGTTCTGGTCGATTGACGCAGCGTCACCGTTTCTCTGCGTAGTTTAACAAAGCTCGAGGACGAGTGTTAGTGCGCCATTGCTGAACATATTGCACTGAGCACTGCAACAGTAATAGCAGTAACAGTCGAGAGTAGAAACGCACCAATCAGTACGGGTTTATATCTTGCGAATGAAAAAATGTGCTCTACCGACGAGCGCTTGTGCTCTGCGAGCGAGTCTTCGTGTTCTGCCAACAAAGAATTGTGATCTTCCAACAAAAGGTCATGCTCAACGAATGAACGGTTTGCGTCATCGTTTCCGTGGCTCTCCTTCTCCGGCGAAGTTTCGGCTTCCCAAACTTCCGAGTTGCTCGCGTCCTTTTCTTTCAAAGAATGTTCCGTGGGCAACTGCCTGCTCGCGAGTTCTTTAAGCGAACGTGCATGTGTCGTCGTAGCAAGTCCTTCTCGCATAATCAATTGTGTTGGATCAACTGATCTGATCTCAGGAAGTGGTGCTGTGATATCGAGCCGAGTCTGGCTATTGTCTATGCCTTCGCTCACGTTGCGATACCAACTCTGCAATTCATTCTTGAATTGCTCAACCGTCTGAAACCGAGTCTCCTTGCAAGTTTCCATTGAAGATTTGATGATGCGGTTTAGCTGCTCCGGATACGGCCAAAACTGAACACGAGACTCAATTGGCTCCGGGTATCGCAGCTGATCGCAGTGCGCAAACATCGTGTGTTGCGCGTCAGCACCCAGGTATGGGACAGTACCGGTAAGCAGTTCATACAACAGCGCGCCGAGTGAGTAGACATCACTGCGCTCGTCAATTTTTTCGCCCATGCACTGCTCGGGACTCATGTACATCGGCGTGCCTACCACGACTCCAGCGTGCGTGACTTGCTGCAGTTCGGCTTCAAACTTAGCGATTCCGAAATCGACGATCTTCACTCTCACGCTGCTTCCTTCGTCTACTAACATAACATTCTCCGGCTTGAGATCGCGATGGATGATACCAGCCTTGTGCGCATGCGACAGGCCATCGCACAGCTGACCAACAATCGACATCACGTCCTCAGCGCTGGTTAGATGCTTGCCATTTTTGAGCAGCTCGTGCAGCTCCATGCCGTGAAGATATTCCATGACGAAAAAAATCTTTCCAGCATCGTAAAAACAATCAAACGCATGCACGATATTTTGATGCTTGAGCTTCCCAAGCATACTGATTTCGTTGTTGAAACGAACCACCGTTTGGGGATCCGCTGTTCGCAAGGTTTTAATAGCGACAAAACGTTCGACTGAAATTTGCAGTGCCTTGTAAACCTTCGCCATGCCTCCGCTGCCCAGAAGATCGAGAATCACATACCGATCGAACAAAGTCGAGCCAACGAGCGGATCTACCGGGTGTCGACCAGCGCCGGCACGCACTTCTTCCAATTTTCCCCACAACGCACTAGACATAGCGCGAGCCATTTTTGGCAATTTCCATGCACACTCCTCCGCGAAGCCGAATGTTCGAGAGCGGTTCCGTGGGTTTCTTGAAGTTCCGGTTTTGTTATATTAAAATCCAGAGAGATTGAAATGATTGTGTAGCACCGATTGATTACATCAATGCCAAAGTCATTGCTGGCGTATTGATAACAATGTGCGGCTAAAGATCTGTAACGAGATCGGGGCCTTCTGGTCAACTATTGAATCAGTTGGATCTCAAAGCTGACAAAACGATCAAAATGTTGGAACGACATAAGTTCTATTTCGGTTCAGCATCTTCACGCGCTCCTCATTTTCTTTGAGCGTCGGAACATTGAATACTTTTCGCAAAGAATCAGTGACAAGAGACGAATCAAATGGCTGGTTAACTTCGAGCGGTTCGTCCTGGCTCCCGAAATATTGAGTGCCAAAAATTTGAGGCTGTTTTGCGCTCATCATCAGCCGATCAAAAGACGCGGCACTTAGCCATACGGCTTGCTTGTTGCCCTTTTGAGCAGCAGCCATCGCCAGTATGTGTGCGAGCATATAATCTTTTGGAGAATCTCCATGTTGCATAATCATCGCCGCGTAGTAAAAATCGTCAGCAGTCTTTACTTTATCTTGCTGTAAAAGCTCAAGAACTTTTGCATGGTGAGTTTTGTCGTTAGCGCTTACCTTGCGCCACTGTTCTGGCTTGGGATGCGGTCCGACGTCCACTCGATCTTTTTGATCCTGATCAAACATTATTTGGAGTTCTGAAGTTTCAACAACTTCGGTATTGGCACTCCAAACAACTGCCGGAACGCTGAGTATAATCAGCGCAACAAGTCCAACATATTTTCTTTTATACATAAAAGTCCTATCTGTTCGGCACCATATATGATGCATACAAAAAAATCCATCTTTGATCTAGCACGATTATAGCGTCCGCTGTTCCCGCTCAAAAATTAAACGCGCCATCTCTTCGAGGATTACCCTAGCAGCATCCAAGACTGTCATCGCTATGCGTGAAGCTATTTTGCGCCTTAGCATGAGCGTTCGCTTCGCCAGCTTCTAGAGCGGCTTACTTTTCAGTCAGCCGACCTTGACAGCATTGCATAGCCTAAATCGCAGCAACTGGCCACCATATGATCGAACCCGCGAATATCATGATTCGCCATGTCGGATTTAGGGGATTCTTATTGCTCCGATCCGCGATCCGAATGCAGACGTCCGTGAGAAACTCCATGCGACTGATCTCGGATCCAGATTGAGTCATTGTCGTTTCAAAAGACAACTCGCCTGATTCCTGCAGTTTGTTGGCATGTCCAACTCGATCGATCACAAACCAATCCCATGAAAATGTTTGCTCGTCATCCCGATCGCCTTTCAAACCGAACCCGCGGCCGTGCTTCTCGGTGTTTTCTGCAAGGCTAAAATTGAAGTGCGCGCCCAACTCGATCTTCTTCATGGAGATCGTCCCCACTTTTTTAATCTCTACATCGCTGGGATTGACGGTTGTTTCACCACGACATACGAGACTTTTTGTGGCTGTCTCGTAGATTAACCACTTCACCGTGCTGATCATTTCACCATCGGGTGCATTTTTTTCCATAGCATCTATTATTACCGGCTAGCTCTAAAAATGTAACGGCTACCGGACCTCCAAACAGTACATAAACTGTTTGATCTGGGCTTGACGAACGACGACACGTGCCTTAATTGAGGTACCAGCGTTTATAGCCATGAGAAAACCAAACTCAATCTTGATACACGGAATAATCTTGTCCGTAGCCTGTGCGGCGGTCGGACACCTCTATGGGTTCGTACTAAGGGACCACTTACTCCCTCGAATGACATGGAAGGATTTGTCTACATTGATGTCCGAAAAGAACGTTGCGAAGCGACGCATCGCACATATTACTTTTGCGTCCACACTTTTTCCGTGCCCAATGTATCCCTATATACTGGTGGAACTTAAAAATCCAGCTTGTAAGCGCTTTATGCAGCAACAGGAGTTTCCATTTGCACTACGAACAAAACCAGACGATCCAATAAAGAATGAAAGAACAATGTGGCTTCTGCAACGACTCGGCGATTTTGGAATTGACTGTACCAGCAAAGTATTGACTCCACAACCCCCTACTGGCAGGGAGATCAAACACGAACTTGTCGAGAATGGAGAGCGAAGCGGTTCCTTTTCTATAACGTTTCCCGGGTGTGTTCATGATGAGTTCTCTGAGTTCTAAACATGCCGTTTTCCGAGATGAGGCATAAATGGCCGTCGACCAAGTTTGTCACCGCAAATTGTAGGACGTTGTCGAATCGATGGTGGCGCGGTTCCAGCGCGTGACAAATGCGTTCTGCAATCCAACGAGTACACCGACCGGGCCAGACGCGGCGCCAAGAACTATAGCTCCTTTCGGTCCGAGAATGGAATCAAACACGGCACCGCCGGCGGCGTCTGGACAAAACTCGCCTCGCCCATTGTTCTTGGATAATGCCATGAGCTAGCGACACTATCGGCGGTGGCAGCTTTAAAAGCTTTGATATCCTGCATACTAGGAGTTCCAAACAGCTTGTAGGCTCCGCTTAAATCTTTAAACACATTGTAGTTCTTGTCGACCCGACGAAAGCATCTCGCGCATTTTGCGGAACATCCTAATTTTGCGCCAGAATCTGTCGCGAGTTCATTCGCCGATGGCCATGTCTCGTTGCGTGATTATTTGAATTTCAAAACATCCTGCCTTAGTTTTCTTCCTACCATAATGTCCTTGCCTGTTGCGATTAAGCCATAATACGCTCCACGACGAGCTTACCAGTATTACTCTAACATCCTCAGATCGGTCATTGCGAATGCCAAGCATTTACAATGAGTACAGGCTCCTATCGCCACGACACTCCCACGATCTCGCTGAAGGGGTTCGACTCCCCACTACGCAGGTTGCCATCCAGCTAAGCACGAGGAATCAATGGGAATAATTTGCTGCTTGCAGGCAATCAACCAGGACGCATATAAGGACATCGCCAATGGCGACGAACAAGTTCTCGAAGAGCTGGTTGAGGACGACGATGCGGATGACTCCTTCAATTTCGACAGAACCTGGGACGGCATTGATTATCTAATCGGCAAAACATCAGCAGGTCGAAATGCTCTTCTGACTTTTCTAAAAACTGGTGGCATCGAAATCGAATACAACAACATGGGAAGTGCTGTTGATACCGTTCGCGCATTCTCCCTCCAAGAAGTTTATGAAATTGAAAAAGCGCTCGTATCAATTTCAGAACATGAGTTCCGATCGAACTTCGATTCAGAGGAAATGAACGCAGACGTCTATCCGCAAACTTTTCACTACGATGGTGCCCTGGACGATCTTTGCGCGGATTTTTTTGAACTAAGAGATTTCTTGTCAGAAGCTCGTGGCGCTAACAAAGCGCTTCTTGTATGGTTTGCTTAATTGAAGTTGGGTCGCTCCAAGCAAAGCGTTTCTTTTTTGCCACTACTTTGTCGCGACTCGGTCCGGTATTCCTCGCGGAATCTCTTTATTTGGGCTCGGGTCATCCACGTCGGCATAAGTTTTTCGCGTCAAAATGAACGAACTGATTTGTGCTCTTCGCTAAAAAAAACCAGAGGGCATGCCGGAACGCGTGATCAATCGAGGTCTGCTCGCCGAGCGGCAACGCGTTGACAGGGAAAGAAAGAATTCCTTTGACGAATGAGTCGAGGGATTGATCTATCTGGCTTTTCGTATTCTCCCCACGGCTCCGGTACAAGTTAGCCACACTTTTCGCGTTCAATCGAATCGTTGCAAACCAGTGATGCGGTTGCTGATTAATACTCCGTTCCTTTGAGGTTCACTCCAATGTCAGATTGCTGTAAGGACGATACTTGCACCCCGGGCACCATCTCCACCCCCAGCGACTGCTTTGACGATTGCAGACTGAGCCTGAGCAGAGAAGATTTTCAAAAGATTGATACCAATAATAGTGGCTCTTTGACCACCAACGAACTTAAATCTGCGCAGGAATTTGGGAGCCTGGGAGAAGCTAAGGCCCCACATCTCAACTGCATTACAAAGACGGTCGACAATTCCGATGTCGATGTCCAATTGAACGGCAGCAAGGTAAAACTGGCGGCAACACTACCTTCGTGGCACACTACCGATTTCGCGCAACAACAGCTCTCCAACGAAGATTTCAAAATCATCGACACAAACTCCAACAGAATGCTGGATTCCGACGAACTTAAACAAGCCGCCGGCAAAGGTTCCACCCTGAATAAAATGGACAAGCATGCAGCATCGATTCTCGCCGCCCATCTTGATGCGTCGCTCAACGATCCTCTCCTCTCGCTCAAAGGCGAAGTGAAGAACTGGCACGAGCGCAGCATTCTTAAAAAATCCGATGACGCGGCAGCGGCGAAGGCCGACCAGGCGGATAAGGTTCCAGGCATTGAATTGAATTTAGAAGAGAACGTCAGCGTCTCTAAAGTTGACGATCAGGGCAGACCGACAGTAATAGAAACCGACGGAGGTGTTCATCGCCTGAAGTATGACGAAGGCGGTCGCGTCACCGAGATGGAAAGCGACTACGGAATGCCAGACTCTAAGCCCTGGAAGATCAGCTACAGCTATGACGATGCCGCTCGCACCCAGACCATTGACACGCACGAAGGCAATAGAAAGACAGTAAACCAGCTGGACAAAGAGGGCAACGTCGTCCGCGAAGATCACACGTTCCAGAATGGGAATACATCCACGACACTGTTTGATGGTCAGGGCAGAATCACGTCGCAAATTAACAGTGATAAGGCAAGCGGAAAAGTCGAATTCCGCGTTGAGTACGGAAAAGACGGTGAGCGCGTCACATCAGCATCCTATCGCTACGGCGAAAACGGCAAGAAGTCCTCCGACTCGATTCACGACTATCGCGACAACTCGACCATGACGGTCAAATACGGCAAGAATCTCAGCATTCAAAGCGTCACCTCCATCGCCACTGAAAACGGCAAGCGCGTTACTTTAGAAACGAGCTGGAACGGCGCAGAACCGACCCATACACAAGAGTTCCGCACGAAAGAAAACTCAAGGTTGGTGGATTCAATCATCGAACGAGACGCGGAAGACAAGGTGGTAGGCGAAGCAAGAGCTCAATGGAAGAAAATGATGGACGGCTCGACGGACATGCTCGAAGGCATCGAGTACAAAGATTCCAGCGGCGAAACCAAGATTCTGAACATACGTTCGACCGGTGAAGACGGCGTTCGGTTTCAAAATCTCCAGAACCAAATCATGCAACATACGCACTTTCCCACGGAGTTCAAACTTGTCCCGCAAGAGCCAGCGGGCAAACGGTATAGGCGCATCTTCTACGGTAATCCGGCATAAGAAGAGCAGGACACCGCCTTCGCCTGCGCCAGACCCGCCCCCACCAGTTAGGAGCACCGTGGTGGTGTCAGTGGCAGTGCCGGTGCGCAGGGAACGGTCACACCGTAACTGCGGACGACAGCCGAAAATCTAACCATTGCATGCTAAGATCTGTCGCTCTTCTCATTGGAGAGGGCTGACGAGAGTCGTTCGAACAGCGAAGACATCACCGCAGTCTAGCAAGCTTCGATTTGCCATTCGAATAGCTGAAAGCTTCCAGCCAGCAAGAGCGCTAGGACCCTGAGTGTTAGTTCCTCTATAATGAAGATACAACTATAGATTACGCGAATGACTTCACCTGTTACTTCGACCGACCCCAATTCTGCGATTCAACCTGTCTTGCTACGCGAGCGTCGCGATTCTATTGAGCTGCTCACACTGAATCGATCGCGATCTCGCAATAGTTTGTCAGAAGAAACGATGCTGAACATCAGGCAAGCACTCGAAGAGATTGCTGGTGATCGAAGTGTGCGTGCAGTTGTTCTGTCCGCATCGGGACCGGTGTTTTGTGCAGGTCATGATTTGAAAGAGCTCACTGCACATCGCCAGGATGTGGATGGAGGCGCCGAGTATTTCAAGAAGATTATGACTTTATGCAGCGGCATGATGCAGTCAATCGTAAATTTGCCTGTTCCAGTAATTGCTGCGGTACAAGGTATTGCCACCGCCGCTGGTTGCCAGCTCGTCGCGAGCTGTGATCTGGCGATTTCATCAACAACCGCTAAGTTCGCGACACCTGGAGTAGACATCGGACTATTTTGCTCAACACCAATGGTGGCACTTTCGCGAAATGTTTCATCGAAACATGCGATGGAAATGCTGCTTCTCGGCGAATTGATGACTGCAGAAGATGCCTGCCGCATCGGACTCGTAAATCGCATTGTAGAAGCAGGAACCGAGCTCGATGAAGCATTGAAACTGGCGGGCAAGATCGCAAAGAAGTCACCACATGCGGTGACGACCGGCAAGCAAGCGTTTTACAAGCAAAAAGAAATGGACCTCGCTTCAGCGTACGAATTCACAACCGGAATAATGGTTGAAAACTTGCTCGCAGCAGATGCGCAAGAAGGGATCTGCGCGTTTCTTGAAAAACGCGACCCGCAATGGGGTAAAAGCGATTCGTGATGTCGACGCTCACGACTGAATTTTTGCAGATTTTGTCATTTTCGTCAGCTACGCACATTACCTAAATGACCTCGGGATAGCACTACCTCCGGACTTTTTTCCAACGTCGCCTGATTGCAAAGGTGCGCCATGTACAGGGAACCGGGGTCTAGGACAACCCACCAGATCGCAAAACCGATCAAAGCGCAAGAGACTATTAAAATTGCGCACAACAATAATTTGATCATCAAACGGCCTCATCTTTTTCGCTTCCAGCCAGACGTTAGGTTTCTCGTTGAATAGCGCCTGGAATTATATTCTCAAGATTCTTGTCGATCGCAGGCATTATCGTTTCGAGATCTCCAAATGACTTCAAAGCGGCTGGACTAGCAGAAGATTTACGTTTCCTCGTTGAGCAAAAGCGGTCAAGGAAGGTGTCGTCATCTTTTTCTCGCTCGTAAAACAAAGCCCATATACCCCCTCCAAACCGATTTAAACTTGAACGGTCGACGACTGACACTAACGACATGAGATCCACGGAGTAGACGGGTCCCCTTCGGAATTGGGGCACCGCGGCCAGACTCCAGAAAAGGGACGCGCAGGCTTCGGTCGAGCGTCTCTTGTCGACGTTCTGCTATTGTGATTTAAGTGATGTCGTACTTCGTTCGCGCGATTGGAAGCACTGGTAAAAGTGTTCGTTGCAAACGAGTCAGGAGGTTCTGTGACCGACTTAAGTCCTACTCAAGAAAAAGCGTTTATTCATCTGACCGAGGCGCTCCCCATCGGCAAGATCTTTGTTGTCTGGTCGCATACGGGAATGGGCAGAACCACTATTCTTCAGAAACTGCACACGGACAGTGGTGGCAAGTTTCTGAGTATGAAGGATTTCATCGATGCAATTCGCAAAGAGAATCCTCTTGCGATGGATGAGGTTCTCGAACAAATGCTGATGGACGCGCTCTCGTCCAACGATCTTGTAATCATGGACGACCTGGACCTGATCTACGATGTGATTTGCGGCTGTGGATTTGGTTCACCTTATCCACGAGGAAAATTTATCGAAGCGATTCTGACAAGCGTCGCTTCGTTCGTTGCCGACAGCAAGAAAAAAATTGTTTTCGGAATGAATGGCAATACTCCAAGACCGATTTGGAACAGAAGCTATTGTGCAAATATCGAGAAGTTTGATTTCAGTGACTATCAATTTCTCGCTCAGACCTATCTCGGAGAGAAAGCCGATGCTCTAGATTTTCACAAGATTTATCGATTCGCACCCAAGCTCACCGCGCATCAAATCAAGGGGGCATGCATTTGGTTAGCCCAGAAAAATGAAGGGCTCGATACTGAGAAATTCATCGAATACATGCGAAGCCAACGCATGGGTAGCAATGTAGATCTCGATGAAGTCGAAGCCTTTGAGCTGAAGTCTTTACGAGGCGTCGATGATGTCCTCGAGGCCCTCGAAGCCAATATTATCGTTCCGCTTGAACGAGATGATCTGGCCATTGAATATGATATACAGCCAAAGCGTGGAGTACTGCTTGCAGGACCACCTGGCACCGGTAAGACGACCATCGGCAGAGCGCTGGCGCACAGATTACGCAGTAAGTTTTTCCTGATCGACGGAACCTTCATCTCTGGTTCGTCTGATTTCTACAGCAAGATTCAGCATGTCTTCGAGGCCGCGCAAAATAATGCGCCGTCGATTATATTCATAGACGATAGCGATGTAATTTTTGAAAACAAAGATGACTTCGGTCTCTACCGCTATTTGCTGACCATGCTGGACGGTTTGGAGAGCGCGAGCAGTAAACGTGTCTGCATAATCATGACGACAATGGACGTCAGCAGCGTGCCACCAGCATTGGTGCGCTCAGGAAGAATCGAACTATGGCTGGAAACTCGCTTGCCTGATGAAGAAGCCAGAATGCAAATTCTAAACGACCATGCTCATAAACTTCCGATTGAACTAAGACGTCTAGATATGCCGACTCTAGCCTCGACGACTGACGGCTTGACCGGTGCCGACCTCAAACGTTTGATTGAAGACGCTAAGATACTGGTGGCGTTTGACAGATCGCGCGACATGCCGATTGGAGAACCAACCAGTTATTTCGACAAAGCGACGGAAACAATTCGCTCGAACAAAGAGAAGTATGAGGAAGCGGAGATGCAAGCACGATTACGAGCGCCGTCAACACCTGAAACCCTCGCCAGTGTGTTAATGGGTCGTGCCTTGCGCGCTGGAGCCGGCTCCGGCTCCGACAGTGACGACTTTCCGTCTTAACTGGATTGACCCTGCCTTCATCAAGAAACAGTAGTCCAATATCGCGAAGCGCTCCTTTCTCCTTAACGCTCCTCTGGTGCAAACAAGTTTTCACGGACATCGATTGCCTACATGTAGCGGGCTTTGCGCAGTTCCTGATCGTGGGCATTAGCGGATTCGATCGTGGCAAAATTAGGTTCCCTTCCCATGACGATTTGGCAATAAGCTTCGTACATTTGAAACGCGGCGATCACGGGCGGAGTTTTGCCTTGTCCGGTTCCCATACCGACCAGAGCGACCGACGTAATGGAGGATTCGCGGCCCTCTTGCAGCTCCTTGCGCACGAAGGAGGCGATGGCACGCAGAGCTGCACGGGTGGCAAGATAGGTGTTGACGTTGGCGTTTGACACACGCTCGGGCGGGACACGCACCGTGGGCGATATCACGACATAGTCCGGTTTTTCAATTCCGGATTTGAGAACTTCAGACACGCCGACCGGCAACTCACCGGCATACTTATCTTCTATTAGTTTGCGAACACGACCTTCCAGCAAGCCTTTGCTATGCACGTTCAAATCACGCGCGAAGCCTGAACCCAAAATTCCAAAGCTATTGAGCGGCATTACGATTGTGGAGACGTCCAGCTCAAGCGCATCACCTTCGGCGATGTCGAGGTTGGCCTGCCGTCCGAAAAACTGGCCCCAGGCCGCTACAACCTCTGGATTCTTGTCTCGAAGATAGAAAGTAAGCGGCACGTTTTTCTCCTTCCGTTAGGACACTCTAGTTAGTCAGTCTTCACTCGGTCATCGGACAGGGCGGTCGCATGGCGTCGCCCGGCAATGGTCCGTTAATTCGATCAATCAACTCCTCTATCGACTTCACTTAGTCGCTATTGCACGGCGGCAATTGGGTCGGCCACTTTGCCTTTTTCCTCGACCGCAGTGTGCCTGTTAGGACAAACTTCGTACTCAGTCGATATCATTCTCACCGCAAGCCCAAGTTCTTTGCATGGTGCGCATTCTTCGATTTCTTTGAAACAGCGCGGACATTTACTGGTGTCCGGCGTTACCGGACATCGGCAAGAGTAGCAGAGAATAATCGGCGGGCTTTCAAAAATGCATCTGTCACTACCCTTGGTGCAGACAGTCGTCTTCTCGAGATCGGCGGAGCAGTAAGGGCACATATCAGCCCAGGCTGAGCCGCAGCTCGGACAAAAAGTTTGCACGCGTTTATCCGGATCATGTTTCAAAAGCATCTTCTCCGGATTTGGTCTTCCTAGTGTGACGCAACCAGGACAGGCAATCTCATCAATGCCGGAAAGTTTTAATTCCGCAGGTGCGGACTTGTGACCTTCAATTAAGCCGGCGCATTCCGGACACTTCCGGCTACCCTTGTCGACAATCTGCTGGCACATCGGACAGACGATTTTGCCTTTCACAATCAGGTTTTTAATTCCCTGCGTCGAACAATGCGGGCAGAACTGAAGATCTCGCCTGATTGCCTCGACTATGTCGTGACCCTTGGAACAGAGCACCACATGGTCTTTCTTTGGCATTTCATAAGAAAGCCATTGCATATAAGGATTTGGTTCGACTGAGAATTTTCGATCGGTGTGCATGGGATTAGACAGCCGATCGGTATTCTTGTAATAATTCTCGTAATCGATGATCCCATCATAAGATGCCAGCGAATACAACGGATCGTACTGTTTGATCAAAATACGCGGTTCGGCGTCTGACAGCACGACGTCGCTGGTTCTAAATCCCGGCAATTCCTTTTGCAATTCGTTGACGATATTCTCCGGAAGTTTTGTACCATTCAAACCAACGAAGGTGATCGGTTGACTGGCCGATCCGATTTGGTGCGTTTTCACAGACCATAGCGGTGAGCTGTGGGCGACCATCAGATTGAGAAGGTTGCCCTGGGCGAAGTCGAGCAAGAGGCTGCGGCCATCCGGTGTGGTGTAGTGAGGCTCATCAATCTTTCCTGTTTGTTGATTGACAGGAAATTTTTGATCGAAGATTTTCTTCTGTACGAATTCTTCGATCATTTTCTTGATGTTTACGCTTCTCTCTTCGACCGAAAGGCTCGTATTGATTGCTTGTTTAACCAGATTGGCACCAAGCTCTGCTTCGATTAACTGTTTAATTTCCTCAGCCAGCTTCGGAACTGGGTCCTTCCACTGCTGGTTTTCCCACATCGAAGCTAACAAACCGTCGAGAAATTTTTCCGTCTCTTTTCTTCCGATCAGCGATTTATCGATCAAAATGCGTTCAGATGAGGCATCGCCCATGGTGGCGATCTTGGCCGAGTAGCGCACATCGTATTCATCGTTGACTTCGGAAAGCACGTCACGCAGTTTTCTCAATTGCGTGTGCAGAACCTCGATTTCTTTTAAGAGTTTCTCGTAAACATTGACGACCAGACTGTGCCCGCGCACATCTCTGCCTCTGGAGTCATAGTACTCCGACAAACGCTCAAGAAGAATATACATCGTGTCGCGAAGTATCGGCAGTTGAACGTCGTCGCTCACGCGTTTCAACGATTCGATAGCCTCATTTACCCGCCGTTTCGGATCACCGACAACCTCCGGTACAGGAGGAAGCTGGGCGATCTTCTGATTGCACAGAGCCATCAGTTCTTCCAGCCATTCGCAAAGGAAGGCGTAGCCGTGCTTTGGATTGTGCGCGAAGGTCATCAAGCTTTTGTTCACTTGAGTGTTTACTGAATCGATGAAGTCCTTTGCGTAACTGGTGGCGTGGTTTTCGATTGACAGAGATTCACCTTCGATAATCGAATCGGACATCAATGCCTCTACCCAGTGCTTGAGTTTGTCGAGCGAAGCTGGTTTGTTGAGCTTAAACTCTTCATGAAAAGCACTTGAGAGAAAACGCCCATATGAGGCGTCACTGCTCAAACTCGTTCTGAGCACCAGCTTGTCTTCGACTTCAGCAACGTGCTCAGACCAGAATTGTTTTGCCAGAGCCTTTTCGGTGATGTCGGGGTCGGGCCGCAAAAGAAAGTCAATTACGGCGTCGGTAATTCTGATGCGCAGCAAGTCCGAGAATTGATCGATGGCAGGAATCTTGACGGAGGAAACGCCAACCGCCGAATAGGTTTTGTAGAACGTCCTGTCTCCAACTTGTTCCGGGTCACCCAGGGACGTGAAGATATTGCTTAGAATCGACTCACTTCGCTCAGTGACAGGCGACAGAACGTCAGTCATTATCGTCTCTGACATATATTGGGCTACGCGATCGTCTATTGCCATTGGTTTGTCGCCGGACACTTGTCTTTGCGAGATGACCGATCCGCGCTTGTTTTTATTGTTAAACAGAAAAACAAAATCGAATGGAGGAACATCGCCTTTGAAGTCGACAAAGGTGTGATCTTTTCCTTTGATTAAATAAGATCGTTTTGGGCTGTTCAACAAATAATCCATCTCACGCAGTGCGGCATAGGCATTGGCGTAAATGCGCTTGATGTGCTGGTTCTCGATAACCGGTTCATACACCTCAGGCATGACAAACATGCCGACGAATCTTTTCGTGGATGGATCAACGCCGACAATCTTTCTGAGCAAATATGCGATGTCCAGAAACATGCCACTACCGGTGCCACCACAAAGCGAACAGATTACATAGACGAATTGGACGTTGTGATCGACATCAAAATTCGGAAAACTCGACCAGGCGGCCGGATCTGCGACCTCATGAGCAGCCTGCTGCAACCACCTGTAATTTGAATGCAGATTGTCTCCTTTGTGAAGACCGATTTTTCCAAACATGCGAATCTGGCCGGAGCCTCTGGCTGCCTTTGGAAAATCAACTTTCATGTCCGGATCGGGATACCATTCCTTGATATGGCGATTCTCCGGGGCGTCGAGGTTGCTTATCACCTGAGGCGTGTCACTCTGGTCGATCACTCGGGATTCGCTGGTTCCGAGCTTGATGAATTCTCCGGTCCTCTGACTGATCACCGGCGGATTGTTGACGGTGGCACTGTCAGTATCGATGGACAACAATCTGATCCAAGGCAGTTCATCGACGCCGTAGGTATCGAATATGCGCCGCTTCAGATGTGTGAGTGCTCGTTTTCCCGTACCACCCAAACCGACCACAAGTGAAGGAATTGTCCTGATTGTCATTGTCCTGTCCTCAACTAGAAGCTAAAAAATTATCCTGCCAGGGCAAAGCCCGCCCAGAGCAAAGCAACGATGAACATGCCATCTTTGCTTTGAACTGCGCCCGTTAAATTATTTCCCTCCAAGCATCATATGAGCGCCTACCGCGATTAATCCGACAACGATAATCACGGCGGCTATTATGTTTGCTACTCCGGTAGCCTTTTCGGGAAGCCATCTTTTAAACTTGACCAGAACGGTATAGGCAGCAAACCTGGCTATGACGCCAAATATGACCGAGATCAGTGCTAAAACTCCATACCAAACACCCAGATCCATGTTTTTCATCCTTTTGCTCGAATCTGTCTAATGATGTTGTCCCTCGTCATGCACCGAAATTAAACGTGTTAGCGCCTAACGTCCTTCCATGCTTTTCCGGGGATTGATCGGCAAACGCTGTATGCGACATTAGCGTTTGAATTTTTGATTGTTACTGTATTACCAAAATATAGGCACAGTTACGGGCCGCTATTAAATCGACTAGCTTTCCTAACAATTTGTGGATCGGCGCCACTCTTTCGATAATTGTGGCTAAACCGGGAGCGCAGCATCCCTCGGGCTTCTTGGCTTCGTTTTGCACATCGAGATGATACTGTATCCAACTTCGACGCCAATTTTCAGGTTTCAGCTTTCCAACATTCAAATGAGTGAATCATTCGATTTCTATTTACGTCTTTGTGATACGACATAGAGATAAATGTAAACGATAATTCCGACGATCAACAGCAAAATCATTGGTATTGCAATTGGTGCGATACGCTCCCAGTCAGTAGGTGACAGGGTGATCTCGAATGGCAGGTCGCCTGGTGCTGTGATTTCGCTGGGACCACTGATGTTGAGTTTAAATCGTCCCTTATAAGTGCCAACGCTTTGATCCTCAGGCAAGACAATTCGCACGATGGTACTGGCAGACTTTTGTTTACTGGTGTCGAAATTTAGTGTTGTTGACTTGCCATTGTTGAAACATTTTGATGCAAGTGTTTCGTGACTCTTTTTGTCCAATTGAGCCGAGGGCGCCGGTATTTCAATTTTGTAATTGGCTCCTGGCGGTGAGCCTTCGCTCTGCACAAATGTGATTGTCAGTTCCGTCTCGGTCTCTTCTCTGGTTAACGTACCTTTTCGCTTGACTGAAACCTTGACCGCTTCATCCTTAGTGGCAAGTCTTGCCGGTGCCGTGATCACGTATGGGATACTGTCGGGAATTCGAGCCGAAGATATCAGTTTTAAACGGCCAACGAATGTGCCGACAGGAAACGAGGAACCGGCTTGAATAATAAGTCTTATTTTTTTCCTGGCAATGGTCCTGCGCCCTTCACTGTCAACCACAGGAGAGACGATGCAAGGCGATTGCTCCGGTATAACAGTTAACGCATCTGCAGGCAGTTCCGAGATCGTTCTTATCATGGTTGATCCATGTCTTTTGGAAACCTTTTCGATCACAGTCGCCCAGTAGTCTTTGGGCGCTTGTATTGAGGCCTCTTTTATCGCCGAAATTTCTTCTCGATCGCAAGTCAGTAAATCGAGTTCGAATTCTCCTTTTGCGATCCCGTCACCATTGATGGTGCCAAAATCGATAACCGGAAAAAACGGATCTTTACTGTTTCCAACCAGGCTGAACGTGCCGCGTTGATTCTCGAGAATCTTGCTCAGAGCCAAATAGATCTGATCGGAAACGCTTTTCCCTTTTTCCTGAGTGATGTCTAGAAAAGTGCCATTAATCATTGTCGACAACTGAGAAGCAGTTGTTGTTCCTACTTTAGACGTGGGCAGTCGCTTCAAACCGATCACTGCGGTTTGCCATGTATCAATTCCAACCTTTCGCTTGATCGTTTCTTTTCTGCGGACTATCTGCTGGGCCACATCTGATGCCTTGTATTGAGCACCGTTGGGAGGCTCGTCCCAGCCGTCGGTAAGCATCAATATGAAAGTAGTCGTGCACGGATCGGACTTCATAAGGAAATTGTCGGCCCGTACAAGCGCTTGATTGAGCGCTCCGCCCATGTAGGTATCGCCTTTTCGATCGGCGCTGAGTGCAGTACGATCGCCTATCAACTGCACCAGTTTTGCCCTGTCCTGATCGGTATCTATCGACGTGGGCCAATCGCTTTTCTCGGACACTGTCGTTCCGAAAGTGATGAACGAGACGCGCGACCCCTGTTTGATCAATCGTGAGTCCGCGACAATGTTTTGCACCGCTTTGCGCATCGCTTCAAACAACGTGATAGTGCCGCCGCTGCCGTCGGTGACCATTGTCGACTTGGATACCATACTGCCGGAAACGTCAACGAGAAAGATAAAATTTACGGGTTTGTCTCCTGACGACCAACAAGGCGATCCCACTATCCACACACACGTAAAAATTAGACAGCTGAGCATAAAAACAGCTGAGGACGCAGCGGTACGGTAGTGCAACCAAAACGCTTTGCCGGTTTTAGAATTTTTTGCGCACACTCCAGGATGGAATAGTGCCACCATATGTGATTCCTCAAAAATCAACCAGTATGTCAGTCCCTTGAGAGCTGTCGTAGCACCTACCTACTTGTCGTGGAGCAGCTTTCGTGGGGAAAATACTTTCTCTGGAGGCAGAGATTCGCGCCCACTTGTTTCCATTTTAAAAATCATACGATCAACCAGAAAACCTTCCGGCGCAATCGAATATGGACCTGACAGTGGATACCCGAACAAATAAACGAGATAAACGTTCAATGATAGTGTAGTGGCTATGATCACAGTCATCAAAATCTGCGCAACCAAACTTGGTAGGCTCAGGAAATACGAGAACGCAATAGTGAGCATGGCACCGATGATTAACACGGACCAAATCTCAGGAGCAACACCATGCTGACTGGCTATTAATCTGGCGCGCCTGTTATCCCCAAGTTCAGCCATGTTGCTCAAGCACATTTGACGAATATCACTTTCAGCGTCATCGGTCGGCTTGAAGTCAATTACCGCATCCCACAAGTCCGACACGCAAACAATGGCGTCGCGACTGACCATGCCTTGCCGCATGGCTTGCCATTCCTCGTCTAGAACTGTATCCACGTATTGGACGCATAGTCCCCGTATACGGTACCGCTCCTTCTCAGGCAGACCTCGCGCAAGAATGAATGTGTCACCGACGGCATTGGCTTCCTGGTCGACTGTCACTCGCAAGTCCGTCATTGAACTCATTGCATCGACAACGATTAAGCCCAACAACACCGCATAAAAAGTGCCAACGACCTGGAAGGCATTACCACCGACATCATTGAATGACGACAGCATTTCAGTACCGACCTTTCGCCGAACTATCAGCATGCCGGCAATGGAAAGCAATGATGCGATGGAGACAACTACAAAGCCCATAACGTAAGCGTTCATAAAAAAAACTTTTGAAGATTCGGTTTAAACTGATCGACCTCTTATAAAGGCAGCCAGATTGGTAGCCAATATTAACATCTTCTTGATGTGGCATATAGCGTACAGCAGAGATGCACTCCTTCGGCAGCAGATATTAAAAAACGCCGCCGCCAGACCAGCTGCCGTGGGGTGTTTTCGCTGTGAAATTATTTTCTCTGGACGCAAACAGTCGCGCCCGTTTGTTTCCAAATTAAAAATCATACGATCAACCAGAACTACGAGATTTCTTGTCAGAAGCTCGTGGCGCTAACTAAGCGCTTCTTATCTGGTTTGAGTAAACTGGTACCGCGCGTGGTGCTCTGCATTAGCGTACAACTTGATTTTTCTTAGTAAAATTTGACCAGACGAATTTGTAGAAGGTCCGTATAAACTGTTGTTACAACATACCTCGTAAATCTCCCACTGATCTCCGAAATCCACATTGTCAAGAGGGGCGGACAGACATACGATTGCACTCTCAGTGATTAGTTTGGGCGGTCAAAAAATGAACTCAACTATGGTGCGTGTGCAAAAGCTACGTGCGGAAACCTCTCAGCAGGCTACAAAATGGCACGCCTTCATTGCTGCGTGGCTCGGAGCTTTTTTTGACGGACTCGACGCCACCATCTTCGTTATGGTCCTCGTTCCCGCTCTAGGTGAGCTTCTTGGCACAACAGACCACGCCATGATCGGACGATATGGCAGCTATGTGCTTGCCATTTTTATGATGGGCTGGGCTGTCGGCGCGGTTCTCTTCGGCATGCTAGCCGATCGGATCGGTCGGGCGAAAACTATGATGATAACCATCCTAACTTATGCATTGTTCACCGGTCTTTGCGCGATCGCTCATAGCTGGCAAGAACTGGCGTTCTATCGATTCCTGGTCGGAGTCGGAATCGGTGGCGAAATCGGAATAGGCGGTGTAATTCTCGCCGAAACCTGGCGCGGAAAATCAAGACTGCACGCGATGGGAGTAATGGTATCAGCGTTCGGCTTTGGTTATTTGGCAACTTCCTTACTTAATCTCGGTCTGGGCGATTTCGGATGGCGGGTGCTATTTATTGTTGGTGTCACGCCAGCGTTGCTTACGTTTTACGTAAGAGCAAAACTCAAAGACACCGAAGAATTTGAATTTATTTCTGAAGCGCGCAAACGGGCGCGACTGAAAAAACCGGAAGCTCGCAACGCGGAAGAAAAAATATTACTGTCTAACCCGTTGACCGAGCTGTTCTCAAAAGACAATCGACGCGCGACTTTTACGGTAATGGCGATGGCGAGTTCCTGCATCATGGGATACTGGGCCGTGCTCTCCTGGATACCAGCGTGGATAAATCAACTGGTAGGATCGCCTGCAACAGCCGAAAAGAGCATGACGACTATTTGTATGAACGTTGGTCTTATCATGTTCGGATTTCTTGGTGGCAAATTAGTCGACATGTTCGGACGAAGGCGATGTTTCTTCGTTGGATCGATGGCGAGCTTTCTTTGCTGCGTCGGCATGTTCACAACCGTGAAATCCTTTGGCCTGCCTCTTTTGCTCTGGGCATTCTGCATCGGCGGCGTAAGTATTTTGCCGTTCGTAGTTCTATTCGTATACGTTCCCGAACTCTATGCGACACGAATTCGCAGCACCGCATTTGGTTTCAGTTATAATTCTGGTCGTGTATTCGCCGCTTTGGCTGCACTTTTCGGAGGGCAAATCATCGCATCATTTGGCGGCTCTTACGCAACCGGCGCAGCAACCGTCGCTTCCGTATATTTAGTCGGAGCAGTTGCTTCGTTCTTCATGCCGAAAACCGATGGTAGCGTGGAGCGACATGACATGGCATCGACCGAAACACTAGAGGTGGTCCCGATCGATCAGTCTAAAATTTTAGAAGGCAAGGTGGATTTGCGCCCTTCCTTCACCGGATAGTATTTGAAAATTCCGCCGCCTTGCCAGGTGGTCAGGTGAGACACGCCGCTTTGCTCTCCGCCGAGTACTCGTTTTAAGCGGGAGAGCGGACCGTCAAAAAAGTGTTGTCCCGATTCAATTCCAATCCAACGCCTTGCCATTTTGTGAGCGACGGCGGCTGTGCTTCCGCTGCCGAGGAATGGATCTAAAACAAGATCGCCCTTATCTGTCGTCAATGCGATCAAACGATGCATCAAATGTTCAGGCTTCTTGCTGCGCGAGAATAGAACGCCACCTTCATTGGCGAGATCAGCTTTCGGAATTTCTGCGTGGCTCCAAAAATCAGTTAGTTTGTTTCTCTTCGTGATACCGTTCGCGGTGACAAAGGCAGAGTCTTTCAGCCAGGCACAAAGCTCACCGTTCCAGTAGTACAGCGTTTTATCGGAGCCCTTGTATTTTCCGCGACTCGGAATATATTCCATGCTATAGAACTCGTCCTTTTTAAGTCGTGTAATAATAGAATTTTGAAAAGAATTTTCTTTTTGAACGTTCTGCGTGCGAAAGATTTTCTCGAATGATTCAATGAACTGAGCATCAATTTCATCGCGGCGTGCTTCGAAGGTTCTCAAAGACAGGCTCGATATGCGGACTCCTTCATGTCGGTACAAACGAGCATGCTGACCGGCAGTCTCAATTTCATCGATTAAAGTTCTCGTTCCCTCATCGATTAAAACTTTGCTGTATCGCCGCATCGTTTCCTTATCGAGTGGACGTTCACGACCGAGATCGTTTAAAGCTCGTTTATCGAGCGAATAAACTAAAATATATTCCTTTGTGTTCAGTATCACGCCGCCCTGACCCAATCCAGCACTGCCGGAACGCTCGTAGGCAATGCACGCGACGAAGTTTTTCTCACCAACTATTTCGTCGAGCAGAATTCGCAGATAGGGCATTTCTGAATCGTCGATGCTGATGCAAATGCTACCATTCGAAGCCAGCATCGGGAGCAGCTGGACTAAAAGATTGCGCATCATCGCAAGCCAGTCGGACCGCTCGAAATCGTCTTTGTATGCGAAATTAGTGTTGCCCGTGTTGTACGGCGGGTCCATATAAATCAACCGCACTTGTTCTGACAATTCCGCCCCAGCCGATTTCAAAAACGCGGCGTTGTCACTGTGAACCAATAAACCGCTTAGTTCATTCTCGATAAAACTATTTCGAATTCGCTCAGATAGTTCATCGCTAAGTAGCCTGGTATCAACAGGAAGTGAACTCGCTTTTCGCCAGTTTTGAAACAAATGCGCGCTTGTTGCGCTCGAAGTGTCCGATGCATTCTGAACCGCTGGCACATGCTCAGCGACGATTGTTTCGAACTCCTGCGCCCTCACATACACGGATGATTCCGAGTCGCTCTGGAGCGCCTGCTGGCGCGCGAAGGTGGTTGCTTCCGTCTCCGTTGAGAACTCGGACGGAAACAACTCCTGCCATTCAGCAATTTGCCGTGGTTCTTTCAATACTAGCTCGCGCAAATCTGCCGGCACCATATGCAGTGGCATGCAAAAATGCGCGGACTGGTTTTCGAAGTTAGCGGACTCGCCGAACAGCAGCTTCTTAGAAATCGGCTGTTTTTGGAGCTCTCGGGAACGGGATGACATCGCGGATATTTCCCATACCGGTAATGAACTGAACTGTTCGTTCTAATCCCAGACCAAATCCGGCGTGGGGGACGGTTCCAAACCTTCTCAAATCCAGATACCACCAGTATTCTTCCGGATCGAGATCGCAGGATTTCATGCGTTCGATCAACACATCGAGGCGCTCTTCTCTTTGACTGCCGCCGATGATTTCTCCGACTTTAGGCATGAGAACGTCCATCGCTCGCACTGTCTTTCCATCATCGTTGAGGCGCATGTAGAACGCTTTAATGTCTTTCGGATAATCGTAAACGATCACTGGTTTCTTGAATTTCGTTTCAGTTAAATAGCGTTCGTGTTCAGATTGCAAATCGATTCCCCAGCTCACTGGAAACTCGAAGGTGTGTCCGGACTTGACCAGAATGTCGACAGCTTCGGTATACGAGATCCGCACAAAATCGCTGTCCACGATGTGTTTCAAAGTTTCGAGAACAGTTTTATCAATCCATTGATTGAAGAATTCCATGTCGGCGCCGCAGTTATTCATCACATCAGTGAAGATAGTTTTGAGAAAATCTTCGGCACATTGCATGTCGCCTTCGAGATCGCAGAACGCCATCTCAGGTTCGACCATCCAGAACTCGGCAAGGTGTCTGGATGTATTCGAGTTTTCTGCGCGGAAGGTTGGTCCGAACGTGTAGACGTTGCTCAAAGCGGTAGCGTAAATTTCAGCTTCCAGTTGTCCGCTGACTGTAAGGTGAGTCGGTCTTCCGAAGAAATCTTCTTCGAAATTGATCTCTCCGCGAGCGCCGCCTTCAGCTGGTTTGCGTGGGATGTCGTTTAAATCCAAACACGTGACGTTGAACATCTGACCTGCGCCTTCGCAGTCAGATGCCGTGATAATCGGAGTGTGAACGTAGAGGAATCCGCGCGATTGGAAGAAGCTGTGAATCGAACGGCTGACTTCGTTGCGCACGCGTGCGATGGCGCCGAACGTGTTGGTGCGCGGTCTCAAGTGGGCGATGGTTCTCAAATATTCCATCGAAGTCGCTTTCTTCTGCAACGGATAAGTGGCTCGATCGGCATAGCCGTGAATTTTGATCGTTTCAGCTTTGACTTCGGTGGTTTGCCCTTTGCCCGGAGACTCGACGATTTCGCCGACTACCTCAATGCTACTTCCAATGCCGGTTTTCAGAATTTCGCTTTCGTAGTTAGAAAGTCCAGCTTCGGCGAGAACTTGAACGCTTTTCATGCAAGAGCCATCGTTCAATTCAATAAAGGAGAAGCCTCCTTTCGAGTCGCGGCGAGTTCTCACCCATCCGCACAACTTCACTTTTTTACCGATGCTCTCTACTTTCAACGCATCCTGCACGCGAATTTTTTCGGTTGTTTCCACACTTGCGGTCATTTGTCGATTCCTTATTTAGTCCGGTCGTTATGCGGTTTTGATTAGTTGTTAGTTCTGATTAGTCTGTTAGTTCAGTTCGATCATCCATCGCGGCAATCGACTCGAGCGCCGGACCCTCGATGATTTCTATCTTTTTGCCGTGCTCGCTTTTCTCGATGTATTTTCTCGCCACAGCCAAACATCTTGGGTTTAAATCCAAAGTGGTGATTTTGCCATCAGCAGGCAAACCTTCAGCCATCGACAATGACGCGTAACCGGTGAATGTGCCGACCTCGACAACCCGCTTGGCGCCTGTGACTCGAATCATCATCTTGAGGAACTGCCCTTCGATAGGACCAGTCAACATCTGCGGAAAGTCCATAGTGTCGTAGGTTTCCTTCATGAGCTGGTCGAGAAGGTTGTTATGTTTTTCGGATTTAGACAGCGCGTAGTCTTCGATGCCGGGCGTCATTAGCGTAAGCATTGGAATCACCTCCAGTGGTTCAGTGTTTTATATCAGATCAGATGCCAAAAGAAGCGGTTTCTCCTCGTTTTTTTAAACCTTCGAAGCGACTTTTCAGCGTATTGAAAACCTCGGTTGTAAACCTGTGGCTTTGTGTGAAAACCCAGCACTGGCAAGAATCACAGGTGTGTGGTAGTTTATTGACTGACGGGTCAGTAAATTAATACTGCAGGTGAGTTTTGACCAATACCTTAAATAGAAGGGGACCGGGGCGACCGCGCAATCTCGAGTTGGCAAGCCAACGTTGCGAGGAGATTCTGCCAATTGCAACAGAGATTTTCGCCAGCAAAGGCTACGCCAGCACCGATGTGCAGGAAATCGCAGATCGCCTTGGCATTGCCAAAGGAACCGTTTATCACTACTTCCCTAGCAAGGAACAGCTTTTCCTTGCCGCGGTGGATCGAGGTATGGCGGGGTTGAGCGGCGCAATCAACGCATCGGTTGCCGGAGAGCCTGACACGATCAAGCAGATTGCGCGAGCGATTCGCGCGTTTCTCAAATATTTTGACAGCAATCCTGACGTCGTCGAGCTAATCGTTCAGGAGCGCGCTGAGTTTCGCGATCGCAAGAAGCCGACTTATCTCGAGCATCGAGAACGAAACATCAGACCCTGGCACGAACATTTTCGATCGCTATGCAAAAGCGGGCGCTTCCGCCCTCTGAATGAGGAACAGATGACTCAGACGATCAGCAATCTCTTATATGGAACGATTTTTACGACTTACTTCGCGCGCGAAGGACAGGCGTTCGAATCGTTATCTACGCAAGTCCTGTCTTTAGTTTTTGCGGGACTCTTGAGCGACGCAGAGCTAGCCAATCTAGACAAATACCTTGAGTTCGATTGAGCTCTCGTTTCAAACAAAATCCAACTCTTGTTTAAACCAAATCCAGCTCTTGTTTTAAACCAAAATTTTCAAAAGTTCTAAACCAAAAATCTCGTTCACCAGCACAATTCAAAAATTCAAGGACCAGGATCCCATGCCACAATTGATTCCACGAACAGAAGAAAAAGACGCAGTTGAAGAAAAAAACGTAGTTAAAGAAAACAACGCAGTTAAAGAAAACAACTCAGTTGAAGTCAGATCGACGAATAAAGGATTTATGGAGCAAATGGCTAGTTTCGGACGATCAAATTGGAAGCCGATCGCGATCGTCGTCACACTTTTGGTGTGCACCGCACTCGGTATCAGGATCTACCAAAATTTCTCGAAACCGATCAAGGATGACGGCGACAAAGCTGTTCTGACAGTGACGGTGGAACCGGTCAACAACAAGGCGGTTCACCGAACGCTCAAACTCGCTGGCACGGTCTGGGCGTGGGATCCGCTCACGATCGGCGCTGAAGTGGGAGGGTTGAGAATCGAATCAGTCCGTGTGGAAGAGGGAGATCTGGTAAAACGCGGGCAAGTTCTTGCCACACTAAACTCATCCATCATTCGCGCACAACTTGAAAAAGAACGGGCAAAACTTCGTCGCACTCATATCAGTTTGGAAAAAACAAAACAGCCTAATCGTCCGATGGACATAAACAGAATCAAGGCGATCGTGGCTCAAGCAAGCGCAATCGTTTCGCAAGAAGAATCAAATGTGTTGCGCGCCAAGGCTAATTTGCGAAACGCACAAATGTCCGCGGCTCGGTATCAGGCGTTGAGAAAAGACGGCGCTGTGTCAGCCGAGGATCTGGATAATCGCGAAACATCAGCCACGACTGCCAACGCCGATCATGGCACTGCCTTACAGCGATTGGAAGCGGCGCGCTTCGCGCAGACGCAGGAGCACGAAAACTTGAAACTGGCGATGGAAGGCGGCATGTCGCAAGACATCGACATGGCGAAAGCCGACATTGCCGAAATTCAAGCCAGCGTCAAACAGTTGGAAGCCCAAGTGGCTCAAACAATCATCAAAGCTCCTTCGGATGGTTTGATTACAAAGCGCATGGCACACATAGGCGACGTAACTATGGCTAACGAAGACCTTTTCCAGATGGTGCGAGACAATCGCTACGAAGTGCGCGCGCAAGTTCCGGAGCAAGATCTTTCATATCTTCGCGCCAAACAACTAGTCAAATTTCTCGGTGCCGCAGGTGAAACGATGAACGGCGTGATTCGCGAAATCAGCCCGACCGTGGACACCAATACGCGTCTGGCGACCGCACGGATTGACATTCCATACGATCCTCGCAGCGGTTGGAGACCCGGCATGTTCGTCAGCGGACTGGTCGACCTGGGTGAAATAACCGCGCTTGTGGTGCAGGGTCCGAGCGTAGTGGACAAAGATGGACGAAAAATTGTTTACGTTCTGGAAGCCGAAAACCGCGTGTTCTCAAGGGAGATCAAAACCGGCGATCGCACTGGCGATTTCGTGGAAGTTCTGTCCGGCTTAAAAGCGGGCGAAAAAGTGGTCACCACTGGCAGTGGCTTCTTGAAAGATGGAGACACAGTTCGCTTAGGTGCAATTGAAACCAAATGAATCTCCGCTATATATCCGCCTGGTCAATTAAAAATCCTGTCCCTGTGCTGGTTCTATTCCTGGCGCTAACTGTTGCAGGTCTCTATTGTTTCTTCTCTCTGGGCATCGATGAATCACCAAACATCGACGTGCCTGTTGTGTCGGTCACCGTCGCACAAACCGGAGCGGCTCCGCCAGAACTTGAGTCGCAAGTGACGCGGAAAATCGAGGACGCCGTTGCCGGTATCGGCAACGTCAAACACATTGTTTCCAAAGTCAACGAGGGCGTTTCGTCAACAACTATTGAATTCGAATTGGAGACCAACGTAGATCGCGCCGTCAACGACGTGCGAAACGAGATCTCAAAAATTCGCACAAACCTTCCACCCGGCATTGATGAACCAGTGGTATCACGACTAGACTTCGTTGGTGGGCCATTTGTAACCTACACCGTAGGCTCCGATCGACGCACAGTCGAGGAACTCAGTTGGATAACCGACAATGACATTTCACGTTCCATTCTCGGAATCAAAGGGGTCGGACAAGTTGAACGCGCCGGCGGCGTCGACCGGGAAATCCGCGTCAACCTGATACCGGCACGTCTAGAAGCACTCGGCATCACGGCGGACATGGTCAGTGCGCAAGTACGCGCGGTCAATACAAACTTGCCCGGCGGTCGCGGCGAAGTTAGTTCGCAGGAAGAATCGGTAAGAACTCTCGGAAGCGCTGTGTCAGCAGAGAAGCTCGCCGCCACCCGGATTGCGCTTCCCGGCAATCGCTGGGCACGGCTCGACACATTGGGCTCAATCGACGACTCATCATCCGACCAGCGTCAACTGGCGATGATCGACAATAAACCTGTAATAGCGTTTTCGATCGTTCGAAGTTCAGGCGCCAACATGGTTGACGTCGAAGAGGCCGTCGACAAGAAAATCGAGGCGCTTGAAAAAACGTTGCCTCCCGATTTAAAAATTAAGAAGATTCGCAGTCAGTGCATTTTCGTTCACCAGTCCTATCACGCAGCCCTGGACTCGCTTCTAGTTGGTGGTGGATTGGCTGTATTCGTTGTTTGGCTTTTTCTTAAAGACTGGCGATCGGCAGTTATTTCATCTCTTGCCATGCCACTATCTTTGATACCGACATTTGCCGTAATGAAGATGGCCGGTTTTACGATGAACAACATGTCATTACTCGCGTTAGCACTGGTCATCGGCGTTCTCGTCGATGATGCCATCGTTGAAATTGAAAATATAGTACGGCACATGGCCATGGGCAAGAAACCTTTCCAAGCCGCCTTTGACGCTTCGGACGAAATCGGTTTGGCCGTTGTCGCGACGACTATGACCATTATCGTTGTGTTCGTTCCAGTGGCATTCATGGGCGGCATACCAGGCAAATTTCTCTGCCAGTTCGGTCTGACGGTGGCAGCCGCAGTATTCTTCTCCCTCGTGGTTGCACGCATGCTGACACCACTGATGGCAGCATATCTTTTGACGCCGATCAAAGAATCTCATGGCAACCAAGCCCTCTTGCACTTATACAACAAAATCCTGATGTGGTCTTTGCGCAACCGCTGGAAAACAGTGATCTGCGGCGTAGTATTTTTCGCGCTCAGCATTGTGCTTTTCAAAATGATGCCGACATCAGTAATTGGCAGTGTCGACCGCGGTGAAAGTATCATCAGTATGGAAATGCCACCCGGCACGAAGCTCGCCGATACGCGCAAAGCGATCATCAGCCTCAGTAACGTCTTGTTAGCGCAACCTGATGTGAGTAGTGTGTTCGCGCAGATCGGTTCCGGCGCCGCAGCTAACCGCCGAACCGCGGCTGTTGCAGGCGAAGTTCATAAAGGAACACTTTACGTCAAACTCAAAACAAGAGAGCAACGCAAATTATCGCAGCAAGAATTCGAGGAAACGATTCGCTCCAGGCTCGCCGTCGTTCCTGGACCTCGCATCAGCTTTGAAGCTCGCGGCGGCATCACCGGCAAATTGAAACTGATTCTTGTCGGCAACGATACCGTCGCGTTACGACGCTTCAGTGAAAAGCTCAGCGACGAAATGCGCACCATACCTGGTATCAACGATATCGTTTCGACCGCCGCGCTCGAGCGTCCTGAGATTCAAGTTTATCCGAACTTCGAACGTGCGTCCGAGCAAGGCATCTCGGTAGAAACAATCGCAAGAACCGCTTTAATTGCCACTCTCGGTGATATTGAACGCAACCTACCCAAGTTCAATTTGCCTGAACGGCAGATCAATATTCGCGTGCAAATCGATCCTAAATATAGAGAAGATGTTCACACCGTAAAAAATCTGCGCGTGATTTCCAGCTCCGGAGTTCTTGTTCCATTACAGAGCGTTGCTGAGATTCGACACGCCTCGGGCGAAGCACAAATCGACCGCTACGATCGTTATCGCCAGGTCACAATTGACGCCAGTCTTGCTACGGGTCTTCCGCTGGGCGAAGCACTTAAACAAGTGCAAGCGCTGCCGATTTATAAAGAGATGCCAAAGTCCGTGCGCAACATTCCTGCCGGCGACGTTGAAATTCAACGCGATATTTTCTCCGGATTCTCGTGGGCACTGACCGTCGGAGTACTTTTGATTTGGGGCGTGCTGGTGCTGCTATTCGGCGGCTTCCTGCATCCGCTCACAATCATGATGTCGCTCCCGCTAGCCCTCGGTGGCGCGTTGATCGCGCTCTGCATCGCGGGCGACTCTCTAGGTTTCTACGCTTTGATCGGTATCGTTATGCTCATGGGTCTGGTGACGAAGAACGCAATTCTGCTCGTCGAATATTGCCTCATGGCTCAACATCAGGGTAAAGATCGTTTGACTGCAATCATCGAGGCAGGCGAAGCTCGTATGAGGCCAATCTTGATGACTACTGTCGCGATGGTGGCAGGCATGCTGCCAATCGCAGTCCGCATCGGCGCTGGCTCTGAGGCACGTGCACCGATGGCAATCGCAGTAATCGGCGGCTTGATCACTTCAACTCTGTTGACACTAATCGTGATACCAGTAGTGTTTACGATTATCGACGACTGTCAAGTTTGGATGCGCAAAATTTTCGTCAAATTGAACTTGAACAGCGCCGAAGGACTCGACGAATCTGCGGTCCCTTCCAATCAATCGGGGCAACCGAAACCCGCAGCGCCAGCCGCCGCGCCAGCTGTAGCACCAGTTGAACCACGTGAGCCATCCGCGACGACCTCCAGCTTCACTAATCGGTAAAACAGAGCGTCACCATCGCTATCGAACGAAAAACGCGGCGCTACTCCGATGGCTTGTCTTTGCCGGTATCCGATCTGAAAAGAATATCCTGGAAGCCCGTCATTGGGTCCGAAGCATCACCGAAAGCGACAAAGACATCGAACTCGTTCTCTGTTTTTTTATACTGTGGTGGAACTGAAAAGAAGTTTGCTGGAACGGTTTTTTTCTCACAACTGAGCGTATTTAAATGGTCATGAAACTCGCGTCGCCCACTGTTCCAAACGCGCACTCTGAGCGGCACCCTGTTCATCGGCGTGATTTTGCAAACTTTGGCAAGCAGCTCGGAAGAGCTGTGCGAAATCGGAATGGAATCGGTTAGATAGTATCTTCGTTTTTGCGGATCTTTAGGCAACGCCTGGTTTGCAGGATCATTATCGCCTTTGAGTCGCCCCAGTATGAACTCACCGCATGTGATACCACTGATGTCCTTCGTCCCGACCGAGCGCCAATTGACATTCTCAGCCTTGCATTTTTTTTCGAATTTATCCGGTGCGCTAAAATCGCTATGCCATTTTTCAATATCTTTCTCCTAAAACAACTTCTTCGCGGGGCTGTACATCTGCAATTTCTGCCCGGGCGCGCGCGTGATGATCGAGCATTTCAATCGTTGCATATCAAGACGCATCGCCGTCGGAGAGATATATACCGTTTGATCACCAAAGACTTTACTAGTTTGTTTGAGCACATAAACACTGTGGCTCGACTGTTGCGGCTTTGATCGAGACGGCTGTGGCTTTGAACTAACCGCGCTCCCAGAGAAGAACAGAGCAAATGCGACGGCGATTGAAATTTGCGAAGACCGCCATGGCGCACGAAGCAAACTAAATAAGCGAAATCGTTTTAAAATCAACAATGTGTGACCTTGCTGTGTAACGCTCTGGGCTTTCCAATTCTCTCATAAAAGCCGGTCGCCAGTTACATACTCATCTTGCCCATCGCATCGAAACCTGATTGGCGAATCGTCAGGCTGCGCAAATCGAGAGATTCAATCGGCAGTGACTTAATCTGATCGAAGCCTTCTCCGGTAACCTCTTGCGCAGTAATGAGATTGACGTTTCTGACTAATAGAAAATCTTTGATTCGTGACAGGTCCGCGTCTGTGAGCGAGGGCAGTGCCCATAGACCTTCTCGTGCGACGTGAAACTTACCCTCTATTGTCGTTTCAGCTGTCATTTTGACCAGTTCGGACGGATTTTTGCTGAGCATTGCTTTAGCTTCGTGCTCACTTTGAGACAGCGTTTGCAGTTTTGATACAGCCGCGACGCTCGCCGACTGCGGTGAAGAATCAGGCGAAAGCGAAATAACAATACCAGCGACTCCAGTGACAGCGAGTGCCATTGCCAGTAGTGTCATAGCCCAGCAGATGAGTGGTTTAGAAGAACTCATTAGCGAAAAAGATTTTACTGATTGCAAAGACAACTCGTTGGGCTGCACTGCCAGCGGTGCAGATAAAAACGACATGGAACGTGCCAGCGTGTTTACTTTCGAAGACTTCGAAGAAGATGATGACGATGACGAGGTTTTTGATGGGTCAATTAATGACGTTTCCGGACGAATAGCCATGATACTCGTCCAGCTTATAAAACTGTTTGCGTCGGTTTCAGCGCGTTCGACATTAGCTGCAGATTCCGGAGCGATGTGTTTCTTGTGACCACGTTCAATTAACTCGATCAATACTGTGCGCAGTTCTGCCGCCGATTGAAATCTGTTAGAAGGATGCTTCTCCAACAACTTCGCGACAATGCGTTCGAGCGAACCGCGCAGACGACCTTCGATGCGGGCAACTGACGACAGCGACGGAGCGACGGTTCCAATGTGCGCACTGAGTGTTTCAGCCGAGCTGTTTTTCTCGAATGGTGTATGACCTGTGAGCATTTCGAACATCACGCAACCAAGCGAATACAAGTCGCTGCGAGCATCCGCAGAAAATCCTTGTGCCTGTTCAGGACTCATGTAATAAGGAGTTCCGAGGGCGGCACCACATGTGGTGATATTCCTTTGCTGATCGATTTCTACAGCCAGACCAAAATCAACCAGCTTAACCAACGGATTCCCATCCTCAAGCCAGGTAATCATCACGTTTTGCGCTTTCAAATCACGATGAACAACTCCGCGTTTATGTGAGTGTTGCAGCGCGGATAAAATTTGATTAGTAATTTCGATTGAGAGCTCGACGCTCAACTTCTTGTGGTCAACGATGGTTTGCTTCAATGAAACGCCATCAACCAGTTCCATCACCATAAACGGACGACCCAACGGGCTCAAACCAAAGTCGAGCACGACGGGCAAATGCTTCGAGTTGAAGCTTGACATCATTTTTGCTTCTTGCTGGAAACGGCGAACAGCCCTGTAATCAGTGAGTTCGGACCGCATCAATTTAACAGCGATTTGTCTATCGAGAAATGTATCGTGTGCTTTGAGAACGACACAGGTGGCGCCTTGACCGATGTGTTCGACGTTCGAATAGCGCGCCGGCAAATCGACTTCGCCAACGAAAGAAGCAGACCTGGAGCCGGAAACAGAAGGAGAGGATGACGACGAAGAAGCCGAATTAATGCCAACGGAAGTCAAAGGCATGAAAAATATTGCCTCACGCAGTTCCTCACATCAGTGTGTATTCGCACAGTGGAGGTTTCTGGACAGGAATTATCGACTTTATTGATTAATTCCAAAAACGCCAGGCTGACAGTGTTTATCGCGATATACTTGCGGACATGAATATGCTTCGCGCAGACTTAATCAGCCCACTTGATATGTTCAAGATTGGCATCGGACCGTCCAGCTCTCACACGGTTGGACCAATGGTGGCAGCCTACGAATTTCGCAATTCGATCAAAAGCGATCTGGAAAACAGAACGGAAGATTCGGCGGATTCGGCGAGCGCGCCCTGGCACATCGTCGTTGAGCTCTACGGCAGCCTTTCGGCAACCGGCAAAGGTCACGCGACTGATGGTGCAATCTGCGCAGGACTTTTGGGAATGAAACCGAAGGATGCGCCGCCCGATGAAGTCTGGCAGGCCAAGCCGGATTTGGAGAAGTCATCCGAGTTTCAGTTTGAAAACAAAACCATAAAATTTCAACCAAACGATGACATAAAGTTTTTAGGCTGGCTGATGGACAACGGTCCGATGCCGCATCCAAACACCATGCGGTTCTTCCTGTATAAGGGAGACGAAGTCATCCGCCAAGAAATTTGGTTGTCCGTTGGTGGCGGCTTTGTCGAACAATTCGATCCGGTGCTAGGCCAGCGCATCTCCACAGGAAAGTGGGGAACGGACATCGATGTTCCATATCCATACAACACTGCGCACGAATTCATCGAGCAATGCGAACGCAGTCAGCTCAAGGCTTGGGACGTAGTGATCGCCAATCAAGTTGCATGTGGTTTGACTGAAAGCGAATTGCGAGACAGACTGCGCGAAATTCTTGACGTGATGGAGAACTGCATAAACAGTGGGATTCAAGCAGAAGGAATTTTGCCTGGTGGTTTGAACGTGCGTCGCCGCGCAAAGGCTTTGCATGAAAAAATGACGACGAAGGGAACGCCGGCATGGGCTGGAAACGACTTGCGGCCTTCAGTGTACGCAATGGCCGTCAACGAAGAAAATGCCGCCGGCGGAAAAGTGGTGACTGCTCCGACCAACGGATCTTCAGGACTGATACCAGCAGTCTGGCGAACACTGCAGGAATCGCACAACCTCACGCGTGAGACACTCGAAAACGGTTTGATCGTTGCCTCGGTGATCGGAGCGTTGGTGAAAGTTCACGCCTCAATCAGTGGCGCTGAAGTTGGCTGCCAGGGCGAAGTTGGAACGTCATGCGCAATGGCGGCTGCCGGTGCAGTGGCCATGCTGGGCGGCACCGTTCTTCAGTTGGAACAAGCGGCGGAAATCGGTATCGAGCATCATCTCGGCATGACTTGCGATCCGATCATGGGTTTAGTTCAAGTCCCATGCATCGAACGCAACGCCATGGGTGCGGTCAAAGCGCTCAACGCAGCGGCGTTGTCGCTGGCGGGCGACGGCAATCACTTAATCAGCCTCGACAAAGCTTTATCGGTCATGAAACAGACGGGTCTGGATATGAACGAAAAGTACAAGGAAACCTCCACCGGCGGACTGGCATTGGGCTAAGAGCCCTGCGTTTCGGCGGATTCGAGGGAGCAATAACCCACATTCTTCTTTCAAGAATTCACTTGACATCTATAGATAATACATAATATCCTTGGAACGCCCCGGAGAATCTTTTTCTCTTTTCTTTGTTACTAACTCAACTCACCTGCTGCGCTGCGGATGCTACATCCGCGCATATTTTGTGCCTTCTTTTTGAAGGACGATTCTATAGGTAACCCGCCATGGAAAATACGTCAAACGACGACCGGCTAGCTGGTCTCGGTCCCGATGAGTGGAGCGAGGTGGATGTTGGCACCCGGATCGATCTAAACGGCAAGACCACTTACCACGTCCTCACAAGCGACAGAAAAGTCGGATTTTTTGTCGAGAAAGTTTATAACGACAAACAAAACCTCGTGCGCATCGTCAAGAAAGCACGCAACAGCCGCTCGGAGACCGACTTTGCGCCGGACACCGGAGACGTAGTTCGAATTTTTGAAGCGAGCACTTTGCCTGACGGCAACTCGATGACGAAGGAAATTGTTTACGCGCATGAGCGTTCGACAGAGACGATCGTCATCGTCACTCCCGATGGAGACTTGAAGCGCACCGTGCAACGCGAGAGCGTCGGCATCAGAACTCTTCATCAAGGTCAAACAGATTACAAACCAAACGGAAATCCATCGGTGACGATCAATCACACCATGGATCCCAAAAACGGAAAACTGGCTCACCGTGAGCAGATCCGCTGGCTAAAAGATGGACAACGCGCGCTCACTGAACACTTCTTTTTCAATGCCAGCGGCGCGGTCAGCAAGTACACGAAGATCTTGTATCACGCCTGCGGCGGTCCCTTCCTCGAAGAGACGCATCGCTACGGTCCGACCGGTCACATGCTTCGTCGCGAGATCATTCAGTACAATCCCACCGGCGTGCAAACGGCAGCTGACCTCACCATGTACGACGAGAAAGCAGAGATTACTCAACGCTCCACCACTTACTACGACCACCGAGGCGCCGCTGTCGCAACGCATACCGCAGACTGTCCACCTGCCGAATCATGGCTCGAGGAAGGCGAACACGTTTTGCGCATGTTGGAAGAAGCCTCCACTGAAGAAGTAGATCTAATCCACTAATAAAGGAACGCGTTCAGGTTCGACCGGACGCGTTCTTTTGTGCGACAAGTTTCGTTCGCGCTCCGATTGGACGCGCTCGTATCGTGCGCCGCGCTTTGACTGGACGCGCTCTCTGTGCGCCAAATCTAATGTCACTCGATCCCGTTCGATCCGATGCGCTAGTTCGAAACGTCCCGGTTGCGCGCACATTCACGTGCGTAGAACGACACGACCTGCTTCCGAAACACCAAGATGCATTGCGATCTACATTAATCGTTTAGTCCGACAATATTTGTAGTTTCGCTTTCCTTGCACTGGTCGCATTTTGAAACCACATCACCAGTGGTTCGACAGCCGTGCGCGCTAAAACTTTTAGACAGGAAGCCATTCTCCCCAGCTTGCAAAGTAGAGAAACACTGTTTAGCCTTTGCCTGCCTACTAATACGTATTATCACCATTCCCCGAACCCAATATCACAACATAGAATGACTTATCCGCTCATCATTCTGCCTATCATTTATTAAGGAGAACCTCCATGGTTCATCAACCCAGCCCCGAGGCTGGTGCGCTCCGCAGCGCGTCAGCTCCTTCAAATGCATCTGAAGCCCAGTCCATTCTCCACGGTCACGCGACCGAATTGATGAGACACAGTGGCACCCGCAGCTATTCGTCCCACACCAGTGGTGAAGCGACCGTTGGAAACACACTTTCCATCCCGCCGATTTCGGACGTCAGCACCAAAACATCCTTGAGCGATGCCGCTCCCTCTTCAACCAGGAATGCGGATACTTCGCCGATCAAAAAACTGGACAGCACTAAGTCCGTAGGCGATCTTGCTAAAGACGGCACCATTGCCGACAACACCAAAGCGTTCGGCGCAATGGAACGCGAGAAAGCCGCTGACGGCAAAGCGCCGACAGTCAAAGTTCAGTTCTCAGATGTGACGGCCCAACCTAATAAAATGCCACCAGATTTCGTGGTCAAAAAAGATGGCAGCGTCACAATGAACAACAACCCTGAAAAAACAGGGCAAAAAGATATCGTCATCGAAGTTGAGCGCGCTGATGGACAGCTGATTCCAAGCGAGTCGCAACAAAAAGCTGTTGACGAACTATATAAGTATCTTGACGCCAGAATCAAAACAGAAAATCCTGACGCACAGAAGAATGGCGTGAAGATTGACGATCCGCAGAATCTAGTATCACCTGAAACAGAAAAAGCGACGCAAGCGAAATCGGAAAGACAAGCTCCTGCAGAATTGCCGCCGGAAGCGGAAGCACAAACGCAGCGCATGAACCGTTTCAAAGGCGCCGGCTCAGGACAAATGTCGCGTAGCGAAGCTAACGATTATTTCCCGGAAAGAAGTGTTCCGAGACAGAAAAACGAAAACGATAACATCGCGGCGATGAAGGATGTCGTTGCCGGTTTCACCAGCAAAGGCGATAAAGCTCCTTACGAACACGTCAGCCATCGCGGTTCTCGCGGCTGGGGCGCTGGTCGCTATGGCATGGGCTACGATCAAGTTGCTGATTGGCTCAGCAATCTGAACATCGAAAATCTGGAAGAACTCGAACGTCAAGGCAAAGTGCCGAAGGGCACCGCCGCTAAGATGAAAGCCATGAAGGCTTCCGTCGGCAAAGCTAAAGAGTCCGGCAAAGATAGCGATCTCGATCCATTCCTTCAAAAAATGAAGGCTGGAGACAAAAATGATCCACTCACCGCCGATGATATCAAACAAAACTTCGGCAAAGAAGTACAAGAACTGGCTGCCAGCCACCAGATTGGCAGATACAGCGAAGAGTTAGGAGCCCAAAATCAAAGCGTACAACCAGGCGACCTCGCATTCGCGATGATGACTGGACGCGTTCCGACCGCAGAAGATTCAGCAAATCCGGAAAGCAAACGCTTCATGGATGCTGCGACTCAGTCGTATCAAATTGCATTGAATCGTTTCGACCAACCGAACGGTCCTGTTGATTTCGCAGATACCGGAAATCTATCAGAAGCCATGAAAGATGCTGTCGGCAAGCAACTTTGGCGCGGTTACGACGGCGCTACACAACAAGGAAACTTGGGATGCGCGATCACCGTATCGCGAATCTTAAGAGCCGGCGGAATCGACGTGGGCAACGAGCTGTCAGTTAACGGTTTAGCCGACAAAATGAGACAGATCGGCGCCGAGAAAACGTCCCTTGCAGAAGCACGCGAAAGCGGCAAGCCATACGTCATCATCAAGAAGCAAGGCGGCAGCCACACTGGTATCGCCATCGGTGACACGGTAGTTGAGAACAGCTCTTCGCAACGCAGAACTGTTGCTCGCGACCTGTCGCAGTCCAGCTTGAAATCAGGAAGTTACGCTTACATTCTGCCGACCAAGGGTTAAGACGTCGCTTGCTTGAAACCAAACTAAACACTCGATAAAGAACATAGCACAAACGAAAAAGGGACGGGGTTTAACCCGTCCCTTTTTCTGGTTTAAAACAACACGGAAGAAGACGCGAAAAAGGCATCAGATGTGATTGCCGATCTCGTCTCCGCGCGAACCATCAATCTTGGTTCAGTCTTCCATCACCCAATCTATCAGCAGATCGCGACAGCGCCTTCATTCATGTAAAAAGTTTTCTCGACCCGCCGAGATGCGCAAGGCACCGAGGGCTTCGGCGTCATCGAGGCCGATGCTTTTCAAAACATGCGATGGCGAACGCCACCACTCGAGCAGGCCGACACGCTGGAGATGAAGACTAAGTTGAAATTTTTATCGGCTTCAGACGCAAGGCGGCAAAGCCGGGTTATTTCAGGGAATAGTCCGCGCAGAGGGCAGTTTTAAATGCCTTCTTTCCCACAGACCAAGCACTTCTTGACATCTTTGTACACGTTTCCGATAGCGTGTTTTAGTGAATTCACAGATTCGCTTTCGTTCTCTAATATATAGATAGGACTTCCCCTGCACCCCCTTTTCCGGAATCGATCGCTTTAGCGACCATCGAACCGGCTTCTCCAAGAAGAAGCGTTACTATGAATAAACCAAATCAAAATGAAGCTGCTGATCAAGCAGCTGCGCTGCGCAGCGCTCAAACCGCCACCTTACGAGGTGCTCAGGTCGAGCGTTCGCCCCTGGTGATCGCCTGCGAGCAGACCAACGAGCAAAAGCTGCAAGCGAAGATGGACGAGCTCTTTAGTACATCGCCGCGAATCGCAGCGATCGAACCGATCACATATCAAATGACCGAAGCGCCACTGAAGCCCGTTCGCAAGATCCGTAAAGCGTCGCGACGCATTAAAACGAACTCCGCGGCTGGGCGAAGTAAACGGATGGAAGAATTCGAGAGCACTCAACTCGGGGAATCCATGGAGAGCAATCGCGGTCCGCGGTTCTCTTCTAAAACTCTGAGAATGGCCAGCATGGTGGCGGTATTAGCCTCGTTCTTTCGTTTGAGTTAAACCAGGTCGATGACCCTTCACCGTTCGAATTATGCACGTTCGAACTTGTGCAAGTTCGAACTTATGCAAGTCAGAATTCATCTCGCATTGTGAATCTCAAACTATGAATCACATCCCGAAAAATGAGCGTCCTGCTACGCACCACATACGGTGACAAACAAATCACGGATTCTTCAAATAAATCTCAGAAATTTTGTATCCAAAACCTTTTACAGTCTCAATCAATGATGGCTTGCCGGGCTCATCTACCTTACTCCGCAATCGGCTCAAGCAGGTTCTCAGCGCTTGCTCACCGACATTGGCCTCGGACTTCCATACATGGTCCAACAAACTCTCTGCTGTGAAAAAAGTATGCGGATGTCGCATCAGAAATTCGATCAACTCAAACTCGCGCGGCAGCAGTTGCACTCGCCGTCCTGCAAAGGTCAATGTCTTCTCCGCCCGATCCAGGGATACCTGTCCGACCTCGCGCTTCTCCTCAAAATAACCACTCGAGCGGCGAAGCAAAGCCTTTACGCGTGCGCGAAACTCACGCAAGTCAAACGGCTTCGTCAAATAGTCATCGGCACCACATTCCAAGCCCGTCGCCTTGTCCACAACGTTGGATTTCTGAGTGAGCATAAGAACCGGAATCTTTCCGTTCTTAATTCGATATCGCGCACAAATCTCCGGTCCTTCCAGTCCCGGCAATTGCCAGTCGATAATGGCAAGGTCGAAGCCTTCGTTTTTGAGACTGTTAAAGCCCGCGGAGCCATCATAAACGACAGTGACGACGTGTCCATCAGCTTCCAGGATTTCCGAGATCGCTGATGCCATCATCGCATCATCTTCAATTACAAGAATTTTCGCCAAGATTCCGCTCCACCGACGATGCTGATTATACCCGGCTAAGGGGCTCCAAAATTCAGGAGGACGAATTGTCGGATCAAGGATTTTGTATGAGCAGAAACCAGAAACAACTACCCCCGGTTTCTGTTCTTCTATATCCAATCTCCCCGCCATGCACCTCGACAAGCATTCTTGTGATGTAGAGTCCTAAACCACTACCTGTTTTTTTGATAGCCTGAACTTGATCGAGTTGCTGGAATTTCAAGAACAACTTCTTCTGATCCACCTCGTCAATTCCTGGTCCCTGATCGATCACTTCGAATCGAGTCTCAATCCCAGCTTTTTGTGTGACCTTGATGGCAAGTGTTGAGTCGGATGGAGAAAACTTGATTGCATTCGACAATAAATTGACGAGGACCTGGATGATGCGATCCGGATCGCAATTCACATCAAATTCTGCTTCATCAATAAAATCTACCGTGATTTTTTTGGAGTCTGCTATTCCGATTACCGAATGCGTAGCAGTCTCCACAAGCGCAGGAACGTCGATCCATTTTCTATCCAACTCAATGCTGCCGTCCTCGATCTTTTCGATTTCAAGCAAACCATCGGCCAGTCGGAGCAGTCTAGTTATCTCGGCTTCGGTCTTGCGAATCTTCTCACGAACTTTCGGAACAAGAGTCTCCGAATACATTTCCATAATCATAGAGAGGTTCAAACCGACTGACGTCAGCGGCGTTCTAATGTCGTGGCTGACCATCGCGACGAGCGAACGCCTGAGCTCTTCGGCCTTCTGACGCTCTTCATCAGCTTTAAAACGTGCATCAGCCATACTTCGAAAACTGGTATCTAGTTCGGTTAATTCATCATTGCCACCAACCGCTTGTAATTCACTTTTGCCCGAGGAAAATCGCTCAATGTTTTTCATCAACAGATCGCCTCGGTGCAAAGCGCTTCTTACCGTGAGACCGAACAACAGAGCGACGATCAACAAATCTGCAATCGCTGCAAATGTAGTGAGATTGTGGAGGTTCTCACGTGCTTTCACGGACTCCGGTGTTAAATTTATGTCGACTGGACGAAATCTCGAGACCAATCGGTTCTCGATCCTGCCGATGTTATTCATAGTACTCAATAACTCTTCTATGAATTCGCTTTCCAGGATGTAGGTCGTCAAAAAGACCTCACCATCAGTAGTGACACCGGGCTCCGAGATAATATTTTCAAAGCGTTTGATCTCGTTGGAATACTCGATCATGATCGGTTTTGATGCGACATCATTTTTGAGTAGCTCGAACAGAATATTTATTTTCTCTTTGACTGATGCTTGGATGCGCTTTCTAAGCTTGAGTGCGCCGGTTGGATTTAAAAACTGACGACCAATAACGATCGAGACGTATTGAACAATTTCCGTTCGCACTTCTTGCGCGGCTGACATTACTTGTTTTGAAAAAGCCTCAGCTTTAGCAGCAGACTCGACCTTCGCCTCAGAGTCTAAAAGCAAAACCGTAAACGCCAACTGCATGATTGCTGGAATCCCTAGTATGACAGCGATCTTGTGCCTCAGCTTCATTTGTTCTTCGCCTTTGTTTTTTGTGCCGAAGCAGCTAACTGCTTTATTTCCAGTTGAATCTTTTCTTTGAGTTTTGGCTCGAACGGCATCGGAGCAGAACCCAGGTAGCTCAACTCTTGCAAATATCGAGTTGAATTTAGACATCCTTTGATCAGGTGAAGCATGTCGAGCGATTCTTTGAACTTGCCCTGGTCCCTGAGATCCTGCGCCGTTTTGATCACTCTACTATTGAGCACCTCGATAGCACTAGTGAATCGTTCTCTGGAATCGGCGGAGTAATGCGCCGCATATTGGTTGAGCTGTGTGGCGAGAGCAGCGGCTTCCGGAAGTTGCATCGCTTCGCCGAGCAGATCGATCATCCTGCGTGTCTCGTCCGTATATATTGGACTGCCCAATTCGAAATGTTGGTTGGCGATAGCAAGTATTTTCCGCTGAGCTTCGATAGCGTGTCCAACGTCACGGAGGTCGTGCTGAACATCGCGAAGTCTGCGCCAATAACGCATCGCTTGCAGACTCGATTTATCATTTGCGAAGCGCGGAGTCAGGGTCTGGAGCAGCACAAGAGACCGTCTAGGTTGCCCTGAGAGCCGCAGCATTACCGCCATATTGAGTTGAATTTCGCGAGTGTTTTCGTTGTCGACACTGCCAAGTTTGTTCAACGCATCATTGTATTTGGAATACGCTTCCGAGAAGCGCAAATCATTTTGCAGAACGAAAGCCTCACGGCAACGGACTTTCCACTCAGGCAGCGCGAGCGCAAAAACCGAAGGTGGCGTCGAGAGTGAGATCAGACTGGCGAGCGTGATTGAAACAATCGAGACGCGAGTGACGGCTGAATGGCAGCAACGGATACGCGCTGCTCGCATAATAATCCGCCACAATTTTTTGATTACCACCGAAACCACGCAGCAACTCTTATCGCGCGTGGATTCTATCGGCTTTGCGCTTCTTTGTAAAGCCCTGTCAGTCGTTTCCTGTTTGTCCTTGTCCCGTAACATTTGTGTAACCTTGCCGTTTTACAACTGTTGAGTCGAGAGAAACCGCAAGACGAATCAACGTACTCGATTTCGTTACTATCATCAGGAGATTTCAAATCATGGTAAACGCTCAGACAGATGGATTTGACAGTTTGGTAGCAGCACAAGTTGTGGACGACCAACTTAGCAAAAATTTGTTCAATGAAGCCTATTCCTCACCGAGAAGCTCTCTGGCTGATAGCCGTAGCCAAAACCAAGTAAACAAACTAGATGAACTCTCACTTCCCAAAGTGTCCTTCGGTGATTCTTCCGATAGCCCCAGATCGCTATCTCAAACTGATCGAGAGATAATGGTATCAGATTTGGTGCACGACGCAGCCAATCCAAGAAGTAACGCAGGCGAAAAACCGATGGAGAAAAAGCCTCTGACAAAAGAAGAGAAGGCAGCCCTCGCGTGGGAGCTCATGCTGAATATGGCGGAGGACGGCTTAAAAGAACAAGAAGTCAAAGAGAACGTAGACAAAGCAACTAAAGCCATCAAGGAAGGTAACTTCGAGGAGCTGACAAAAATCATCAAGCAGCTTAGCAAAGCCGACGATGACGATGGGGATGTCTCTAGCGTAGTTGAAATTTGATGATCATGGCTCTGGGTGCTCATCTTCTTATTATGATATCAGGCTGCTTTAGTATTGCAAGTGGTGGCACGTAAAGTTTTTATCTTGGATTGAAGATCTTTTAGTTCTCTATAGCCGCGGACACGTCTGAATCTTGTTTCTGCTTCTAACAGCGTCACTACAAGCGTTCTTTCAATGTGATTTGTTTTGCGGTTCCATTTCTTCACGTTGCGCTTGTACCTCCTGGACATTGAGAACATTGATTCAATGCTATTTGTTGAAGAGAAGATGCGTTTGAGATCTCCTGTCAGTCCCAGTTTGTGAACAGTCAACGTTTCTTCCATTCCCTCTGCAAGGCTGCCGGCAGCGGGTTCATTGAGATCCACAAGTTCATCAAATACAGCTTCTACGGCTTTACGCGC
>Ga0163148_10000441_pt1 | contig 56014 bp, 48 predicted proteins | sample OliLakLV19MP7P2_FD_148606 | JGI IMG/M metagenome (GOLD analysis project Ga0163148, IMG submission 148606) | Freshwater microbial mat bacterial communities from Lake Vanda, McMurdo Dry Valleys, Antarctica- Oligotrophic Lake LV.19.MP7.P2 | ecosystem: Environmental > Aquatic > Freshwater > Lake >... | reverse complement strand
GAACAAGTGGAAGGTAAACCCACTTCTCTTTTTGTTCCGCATTTTTAAAATCAGTATAGAAGGCAGCAGGTTAATTTTTTTCACCTTTTTAGCCAAACCGAGTTTTTAAGGGACGACTAATTAGGTCGCATTTCTTTTCAAAAGAGGCAACTTTAAAGTCTTCTATCGAGATCATTGGGGTTAATTTGATTTTGCTCTATCTCTATAGAAAATGCCATACCAACCCTCAGAATAGCAGAATTAGATCAATTCCTATAAATAATCTCCCCATGGCAGGAATTTCCTTCCCATTTTGAAATTTGATACTAACCCTTGATTTACAGCGTTAAGCAGTCGTTTCAGGGTTTAACTTCTATTAAGGATTTAGCAAAAAATCGCTACCCTTTGGAAAACATTGATTTATCTATTTATATTAGCGGTTACTTTTATGTATAACCAAAAGCAAATGAAGTCTTTTAAGTCTCTCTTGTCATTAGTTGCGCTGTCTGTATTAGTCTCATCTTGTTTTCTTCGTCAAGGAGGAAAGCCCACTGCTCAAAATCCTGGTCAGCTTAGTACTGCCACGGGTTTAAAGTACACCCGCGATGCGGCTGAGGGTTTTGCGGTAAATGAATATCGTTCGCAGCCAGATGCGCCAAACATGGTGTTCATTGAAGGTGGCCGCACTGTTTTAGGCTCTTTCGAGGAAGATGTTATGTCTTACAGAGATAACATTGAAAGAACTGTATCAGTAGCCTCATTCTATATGGACGAAACAGAAATAGCCAACATTCACTGGCTAGAATATCTTTACTATTTATCGGTAGACTCTACAAAGATTGATGGTGGAAAGGCATATTCTGAGGCTCTTCCTGATACAATGGTTTGGCGGTCGAACCTTGCTTTTAACGATCCTTATGTTGATCATTATTTAAGATATCCTGGTTTTCGCTACTTCCCAGTTGTTGGTGTTAAGTGGAATCAAGCAAATGAATATTCTAAGTGGAGAACGGCTAAAGTAAATGGTGATTTAGCCGAAAAGGCTGGTGTAGCCGCTCCTGAATCTGGAGCCGGCCGTATTCCTTTGGAATCCGGTGTTGTTATTCCTGCCTATCGCCTTCCAACTGAGGCAGAATGGGAATATGCAGCTCAAGCGCTAATCGGAACTCAGTGGTTAGATGAAATGCAAAATTTTCAACGTATTTATCCTTGGGATGGTCATGCACTTCGTAACCCTTATGGAAAACAAATGGGTTCATTCCTAGCAAACTTTAAGCGTGGTCGTGGTGACTATGCAGGTATTGCCGGAAGGTTGAATGATGGTGCGTTGATCACAACATACATTTATGAATTCCCTCCTAACGATTATGGTCTTTATAATATGGCTGGTAATGTAAGCGAGTGGGTAATGGATGTTTATCGTCCTCTTTCACATCAGGATTTTGATGACCTTAACCCGATTCGTAGAGATGACTTTATTGATAGCCACAGCGAATACAGAAACCGTTATACTAAAGTTGAAAAAGACTCAACGGTTACCATGCCTGATGGAACAACAAAAAATATTAAGTCTTTCGATTACGTGAAGAATCCTCAAGGGTTTATTTCATTGATCTCCGACAAAGTGCGCGTGTACAAAGGTGGATCGTGGAAAGATGTTGCTTATTGGATGTCTCCTGGTACTCGTAGATTCTTAGATGAAGATTCCGCAACCGCAACTATCGGTTTCCGTTGCGCAATGATTCGTGCCGGATCAAACTACTAAGAACTTCTTTAAAAGATTTTACAAACCCTGACGATAATCGTCAGGGTTTTTTATTGTGCTTCAGCTAGGCACGCCATACTCAACTCGCTACAACCCTCGTCAATCAAGTGTTTCCCGCATGCTTCCAGCGTTGCTCCGGTTGTAATCACATCATCCACTAAAAGAATTCTGGCTCCCTTTATTTTTCCGTTTTGATTAATACTAAACACATCTCTTACATTTTCCCAGCGTTCCACTCTTGATTTTCTGGTTTGAGTACTGGTGCTGATTTTTCGGGTACTGATCGATTCATCCCAAGGAATATTAAGTGTGCTACTCAATCCTGCCGCAAAGCAAGCGCTTTGATTGTAGCCTCTTTTGCGTTTGCGGCTTTCATGCAACGGTACTGGCACAATAAGGTCAAAATTGTTTGCAAAGCCAGCCTCCACTAACTCCTTTCCATAAATTTTTCCCAGTCGAACGCCTACTTCAGGATGATTACCATACTTAAGTTGATGAAGCAAGTGTTGAACAATTCCTGTTTTTCTGAATTTTAAAAATGCCATCACATGTTGCACCGGCAACCGACCCATCATTCTTAATTGAATTGGATTTTCAATATCCAGGTGGTCGTTTGTTTTGGGTAAATCCCTGATACAACGTGTACATAAAATTTCTTCACCCTTGTATAGCGCCAGTGAACAACCAAGGCAGTAGTTGGGATAAAATAATGAAACGAAATCCTGACAAAGGTCAATCGCTGTTCGTGCAACATTTGATTTCATCCAAATTGACCTCATCTTTGAGAAAAGAAATTTAGTTATGAATCTGGTAGAGCAATTTAATGAATACCGCGGCAAAATGAATGAGAAAATTCTCGAAGCCGATAACCTAATCATTAAGCGCATTTTCAACTTAGATACAAATGCCTACCAGGCCGGTGCATTGGATGTAAAGTCAAAGGAATTAATAGGGCTTACCTGTTCATTGGTGTTGCGCTGCGATGATTGTGTGAAATATCATCTTGGAAAATGTAAAGAAGTTGGATTTTCAACGGCCGAAGTTCATGAAGCAATGGGCGTTGCAACGCTGGTCGGAGGAACAATAGTGGTTCCACACTTGCGCAGAGCCTTTGAATACTGGGAAGAATTGGCCAAATCTTAAATAAAAACAGAATGTTCAAGCGGGATTTGGATTTGGAGCGAAGGTGGCAGGCTTTATTAGCTGAAATGGAGCGACTCCTTGAAAGAAAACCAAAGGATCTTAATGCTGTGCTCTTTATAATTGGAATGCAGGAGCTGGGTAAAGGGCCCAAAGTTTTTTCCAAAGAAGAGAAACAAGATCTTATGCACATTGCGATTTGCAAAGTGTTAAGCCTGGCGGGCTACTACGAGCTTGAAGGTTTGGATGCAGACGGTTGGCCACATTGGAAATTGGTAAAGAAGCTCCCACATTTTGATCTATTAGAACAAGAGAAACTCCTGCGGATGCACGTGATTGAGTACTTCGAGAAAGAGTACGAATGGTTTATTCCGCTGCAACAAAATCCCTCCATAGACGATTTGACTTGACACCTTTGGTCGGCTATCTTAGTGGATTAAAACTATCTTTAAGATAAGTTCGTTTCAGTTTAAGAATGGCCGTGGGGATTAATCATATTAACGACAAAATAAAATCCTTTACCAAAAGGTATTACCTCAATTTATTAATTCGGGGCACCATCGTATCCGTCTCCATTCTACTTGCATACTTTCTTATTGCTTCGCTTTTAGAGTACAACCTTTGGCTTGGTAAAGCGAGTCGCTTTTTAATCTTCACCACTTTCTTTTTAGTAGCTGGTTTTTCAATTCTTCGTTTTTTAAGAGAACCCATTGCCTGGTGGATTTATAAAAAAGGATTGCGCAAAGAAGAGAGCGCCCAAATGATTGGGAAGTTTTTTCCTGATATCTCCGACAAACTCCTGAACTTAATTCAACTCGCCTCGCTCGAAAAGCACAGCGCATTAGTCGATGCGGGTATTGCTCAACGTGCCATTGCCATTCAGGATGTTGATTTTGCGCAGGCAATCGACCTAAAGGAAAACAGAAAGTACCTCAAGTATTTCGCGATTCCGTTTTTATTAATTCTGTTTTTATTAATTCTCAATCAGGGAATCTTTACACAAAGCGCGAAACGAATTGTGCAATTCAATCAGGAGTTTTCACCTCAAGCTCCGTTTCAGTTTTTAATTCAAGATCAAAATTTGTTAGCATTCTTTAACGAAGATTTCACGCTGCGTGTAAAAACTGAAGGCAATGCATTACCGGCTGCGGTTTATATTATTTCAGATGGTGGTCAGCGTTGGAAAATGGAAAATGCCGGAGCGGGAGTGTTTACGTATACATTCGAGAATATTCAAAACGAAATTGATTTTCAATTTGAAGGTTCGGGCTTCTTTTCTGATGGCCATAAAATTCAGCTCGTAAACAGACCTGAGCTAACTCAATTAAAGGTTTCATTAGACTATCCGGGGTATCTTGGTTTGAAAGCACAGGAGTTAACCAATGCAGGTAACCTTGAAATTCCGGAAGGCACAAAAGTAACGTGGAGAATTGGTGCTGCGCACACGCAAAAAGCAAGCATTCAATTTACATCCGATCCCAACCTAAAAGACATGCAACTAATTGATAAAGAGTTATTTACATTTAGTAAGGGATTTAAAAACCCCGATGACTATTCTATTATTTTGGAGAATGATGAGAGTAAAAACAAAGATCGAATTTCTTATGCAGTGAGTGTTATTAAAGATCAATACCCACAAGTTGTTGTTGATAATCTTCAAGATTCTATTCTTTTCAAATCTATTCTGTTAGGTGGATCGGTGAGCGATGATTACGGAGTAACCGGTTTATCATTAAACTATCACATTGTAAAAGGAACAAAAGAACTTCCGACTAAAAGTAAAACGATAACAATTGCATCGCGGCAGCAACAACAAAATTTTTATTACCGATGGCGCATCGATTCACTCAACTTGCAGCCCGGAGATAAATTGTTCTACCATTTGCAAGTGTGGGATAATGATGGTGTGAATGGAAGAAAGTCCTCACGAAGTGCCAACTACATTTTCTCGTTACCAAGTGAAGAAGAATTAAAAGCGGAGATTTCTAAATCTCAACAATCGGCCGAAAACAAAGTTGATCAAAGTTTAAAAAAAGCAAAAGACTTGCAACAAGCCATTGATGAAGCCCGGGAAAAATTGCGGGGCAAACAAACTCTGGATTGGCAAGACAAAAAAATGCTAGAAGATTTACTGAACAAAAAAGAGCGACTTGATGAGGTGATCAACGCCATGCAAAAAGAAAATGCCTTGCTTGAGCAAAAGAAGGAAAACTTCTCTGAAGAAAATCAGCGCATAAAAGAAAAATCAGAACAGATTCAAAAACTGATGGATGAGTTGTTGGATGAAGAGACTAAAAAACTCTTTAGGGAAATGGAAAAAATGTTGAAAGAAAATGCTGATGTAAACCAGATCCAGAAAATGCTGGAGAAGATGGATCGCAAAGAAATCAACCTGGAGAAGGAACTAGAAAGAACGCTCGAACTATTCAAGCAGTTACAATACGATTATAAACTTGAGCAAGCGATTGACGAGCTAAAAGAACAAACTGAAAAACAGGAAGGGTTGTTGGAAAAAACAGAAGAGCAGGCTGGCGAGAAATCAGAGAAGAAAGATAAAAAGCAAGGCGAAAAATCTGATTCTGAAAAGGGTGATAAACAAGAGCCAACCACCGAGGAGTTGGCTAAGGAGCAGGAAGTTCTAAAAAATGAATTTGAAAAATTTCAAGAGCAGCTTAAGGAACTTGATAAATTAGGTGAGGAACTTAATAAATCCGATCAAACCCCAAATGAGGAAAAGCAGGAAGAGGTAGAGCAGTCGCAAGAGGAAAGCAAAGAATCTCTTGATAAAGGTGATTCAAAAAAGTCGATAGAAAAGCAAAAAAAGGCAGTTTCTAAGATGAAGGAGATGCAAAAGGCCATGGAGGGAATGCAAAGCTCTATGGAAATGGAGATTGACCAAGCAAACTTGGAAAGCTTGCGTCAAATTATTCATGGCCTAATAAAATTATCCTTCGATCAAGAGGGCTTGATAAAAGAATTTAGTCCTATTCAGCAAACAGATCCTAAGTATGTTCAGCTTTCGCAGAATCAGCTAAAGCTAAAAGATGATGCTAAAGTGCTGGAAGACAGTCTTTTGAGTCTTTCAAAGAAAGATGCGTTCATGGGTTCCATTGTAACGCGGGAAGTTGGAGAACTCAATGATCATCTTGACAAATCTGTTTATAACATTAAGGAAAGAAGGAAGCCAAACGCCAGCACCGAAATGCAACTATCGATGACGAGCATAAACAATCTGGCTTTAATGCTAAATGATCATTTTGAGATGATGATGAATATGATGGCTAATGCTAAACCAGGAAGTGGAAAGAAGAAAGGAAAGGGAAAGCCAGGAGATAGTCTTGCCAAGATTCAGCAACAACTGAACCAACAGATGGAGGAAATGAAAAAAGGTGGCAACGGAAAAAGTGGTCGCCAGCTTTCAGAGGAGTTTGCAAAAATGGCCGCGGAGCAAGAGCGCATCCGTAGAGCTCTGCAGGAAATGCAGGAGCGAATGAAACAGGAGGGTGGAAAAATGCCCGGTGGAGATTTACCTGGAAAAATGGAACAAACTGAAATGGATTTAGTTAACAAACAGATAACAGAGCAAACGATTCAGCGGCAGAAAGAAATCTTGACGCGGCTTTTAGAAGCTGAGAAGTCTATGCGAGAACAAGATTTAGATGAAGAGCGAAAAGGCGAAACCGCCAAGGAGTACACAAATGAAATTCCTCGAGCTTTCGAGGAGTATTTAAGATTGAAGGAAAAAGAAGTAGAATTGCTGAAAACCGTGCCACCGAAACTTTATCCATATTATAAACAAGAGATTGGTGAGTACTTTAAGCGAATTAAAACCCAAGAATTAAACTGAGTTGTCGGGCATGAATAGTATCCGTATTGAAATACCATCGCTTTCTGAAAATATCAGAATGATAGAAAGCTTCATTGATAATGCTAAAGAGAAGTATCAACTCAATGATGACATCTATGGCAATATTATGATTGCCGTTACTGAGGCAGTGAATAATGCCATTAAGCATGGAAATAGGGGCGATTCCCAAAAGAATGTCTCTTTAGTGCTTATGCTTGAAGATGGGGTTATCAAGTTCCGGATTGAGGATGAGGGTACTGGTTTTGATTTTCACAATCTTCCCGATCCAACATCTCCTGAAAACTTAGAGAAGCCTGGCGGAAGGGGCATCTTCCTTATGAAGCACTTGGCCGATGAAGTTGATTTCACGGAGAAGGGTAAAATTGTAGAACTCTGCTTTTATATGAATTGAAATGGGTTTCATCCGTTTCTTCAACGAAGACATTACCTATTCTGTAAGCAACCCTAGAAAGATGATTTCCTGGATTAAGGAAATGATCAAAAAGGAAAAGGCTCTCCTAACCGAAATCAACTACATCTTTTGCTCAGACGAGCACTTGCTATCCTTAAATCAGAAATTTCTCAATCATAATACTCTTACTGATATCATCACCTTTAATAATTCTACTCAAAAGGGAGTTCTTGAAGCGGATATCTACATAAGCGTTCCCCGTGTGCAGGAAAATGCACAAAAATTCAAAGTGGAATTCCAAGATGAGATGAATAGAGTTATGATTCATGGAATACTCCATCTTTTGGGTTTTAAGGACAAAAAAACCTCTGAAAAAGCCCTTATGCGCAAAAAAGAAGAAGCTTGTTTATCTTTGCGTAAATAGAAGTTTCACGTGGAACAATGACCCTTCAATTAAAGTTAACGTTTCACGTGGAACCAAACAATCATTCATGTTTCCAGTATACGATGTAATTGTAGTGGGTGCCGGCCATGCCGGATGTGAGGCTGCGGCCGCTGCGGCTAATATGGGCTCAAAGGTTCTATTGGTCACAATGAACATGAATACCATCGCCCAAATGTCATGCAATCCCGCTATGGGAGGTGTTGCAAAGGGACAAATAGTAAGAGAGATTGATGCCTTGGGCGGATACTCAGGCATTATCTCCGATAAGTCTGCAATTCAATTTCGGATGTTAAATCTATCGAAAGGACCAGCTATGTGGAGTCCGCGCACTCAAAATGATCGAATGCGTTTCGCAGAAGAGTGGCGTTTAGCTCTGGAGCATACGCATAATGTTGACTTCTGGCAGGAAATGGTAAGTGGCCTGATTATAAAAGACAAACGAGTTATAGGAGTTAGAACTGCACTGGGTTTAGAGATAAAGTCGAAAGCGGTGGTATTGACCAACGGAACGTTCCTAAATGGAAAAATTCACATTGGAGAAAAGAATTTTGGTGGTGGGCGTGCCGCTGAGAGATCAGCTACAGGAATCACGGAACAATTACTAGAACTTGGTTTCGAATCTGGTCGAATGAAGACAGGAACTCCGCCCCGGATTGATGGTCGATCTTTAAACTATGAAGTCATGGAGGAACAGCCCGGTGATGTAAAGCCTAGCAAATTCTCATATACAGACACAGAACCTTTAACCAAACAATTAAGTTGTTGGATAACGTACACGAACGAGGCTGTCCATAAAGAGTTAGAAAAAGGATTCGACCAGTCACCAATGTTTCAGGGAAGGATTAAAGGACTGGGCCCGAGATATTGCCCTTCAATAGAAGACAAGATAAATCGTTTTGCCGAACGCGAACGCCATCAAATATTTGTTGAGCCTGAAGGCTGGAATACTGTTGAGATATACGTAAATGGTTTTTCAACATCATTACCCGAAAACATACAATACCAAGCAATACGAAAAATTCCAGGGTTTGAAAATGCCAAAATGTTCAGGCCTGGTTATGCAATCGAGTATGATTATTTCCCACCGACTCAATTAAAAATGAGTTTAGAGACTCAACTAATTGATAATCTGTACTTTGCTGGTCAAATAAATGGAACAACTGGCTATGAAGAGGCCGCTTGTCAGGGTTTAATGGCTGGTATAAACGCTCATAATAAAATAAAGGATAAGGAGGCTCTTATACTTAAAAGATCGGAGGCCTATATAGGTGTGTTAATAGATGACCTTGTTAACAAAGGCACAGAGGAACCCTATCGAATGTTCACGTCACGCGCTGAGTATCGGATTTTGCTTCGGCAGGATAATGCCGATATCCGGCTAACCGAAATTGGTCACAAACTTGGGCTGGCAACTGAAGCCCGATTGGAAAACGTGCTTACTAAGAAAAAGGATATTCTTATTCTTTCGAAGGAGCTAAAAGAAATGCGCGCAACTCCCTCAGTTGTAAACAACGAACTTGAAAATCTTAACACAACAACGATTACAGAAAAAGTTCCGATAGTAACATTATTAAGAAGGCCTCAAATAGGTATGAATGATTTAAAAAAGATCGATCCACTTCTAAAATCTCGTTTGGAAAAATATTCAGAAGAAGTACTTCAACAAGTAGAAATCGATTTGAAATATGAATCGTACATAGAGCGCGAACAAAAAATGGCGGAGAAAATAGAAAGTCTGGAGGAATACAAAATTCTATCCGACTTTGATTATGATCGAGTGAAAGCGCTGTCGTCAGAAGCTCGCGAAAAATTAAAACGCATTCGCCCTGAAACCATCGGACAAATGTCGCGCATCAGCGGAGTATCTCCAGCTGATGTTTCAATATTAACCGTCTATCTCGGAAAGTAATGACATTAGAAACGATTTCGCAGTGCCCAATCTGTCTATCGAATTCTTTTGCTCCGTTTGAAACCGCAAAGGATCATACGGTATCCCTCCAAGACTTTCGTTTACAAAAGTGCACCGCATGCGGCTTTGTGATTACCAACCCAAGACCCGACATTATCTCCATTGGTGATTTTTATAAATCAGAGAAATACATCTCACACACAGGAGGCAGTAAAACCTTGTTTGATAAAATCTATTTGCAAACGAGAAAGCTCACACTACGCTGGAAACTTAAACTCATCGTTCAATATAAAAGCTCAGGGCAAATTCTGGACTATGGTTGCGGTACAGGAGAATTTCTGAATCATATGCAAACAAGTGGCTGGTGTATAGCTGGTGTTGAACCGTCAGATGACGCACGAAAAAAATCAAGTGAAAACACCAAAGCGTCAATCGCTTCCTCACTTTTAGAAATTGATCAAAAGTTTGATGTGATAACGTTATGGCACGTGCTGGAACACATTCACGACATAAACGAAAAACTAAGCGAGTTAAAAAATCATCTGAAGGATGATGGCATAATTTTTATTGCTGTACCTAACCATGAATCACTGGATGCAACACATTATAAAAATAACTGGGCTGGCTATGATGTTCCACGTCACATTTGGCATTTCTCCAGAAGCAATATGCAACAGCTATTAGAAAATCATGGATTAACTCTTGTTAAAACAGAGCCGATGAAGTTGGATGCATTTTATGTTTCTTTATTAAGTGAACGTTACAAGGCACAAAACATCTCTATGATCAGAATGATGAAGGCTTTTATCACTGGCATAAAGTCAAACACGCGCGCTTCTAAAACAGGCATGTACTCAAGTCTTATCTATATTGTCAGCCGTAAATGAAACTGCGACAAATTATATCGGTGATACTCTTCAACTCAATACTTGGTTGCGCAAGTGTTGCCACGCCAACTGGTGGTGCTAAAGATGAACTTCCACCGGAGCTATTATCTGCCAATCCTACAACGGGACAAAAAAATTTCAAAGGCAATCAACTTCAAATGACTTTCAGTGAAGCAATAAAATTAAAAGATCCAAAAGAAGAAATTTTAATAACACCGTCACCGGGAAGCAACACAACGTTCACAATCAAAAAAGACAAGCTAATAATAGAGCCTGAAAAAGCCTGGGAAGAGAATACAACTTATAGTCTAAACTTTAGAGATGGAGTACAAGACCTAACTGAAGGAAATCCAGCAGAAAATTTACGCATAGCCTTCAGCACCGGACCAGATATTGACTCGCTAAGTATCTCTGGTCAAGTAGCTTTTACATTTTCAGAAAAAATACCAGAAAAAATTACAGTCGCGCTATACCAAAGTGATACTACAGACATCTTCACACAGGCACCAACCTACTTCACTAAGACAGATAAAGAGGGTCAATTTTCTATTCAAAATCTTAAGAGTGGAAAATATTATGTTTATGCTTTTGACGATAAAAACAAAAATCTCAAAATAGAAAGCAAAAATGAAAAGTTTGGCTTTCTGGCTAAGCCAATTGAATTAGAATCGAATCAGGATTCCCTTACAATATACTTGATTGGTGTAGATACCAAGCAGCCTACTTTAACAAGCATTCGTCATACTACTCAAACCACATTGGTTCGACTAAACAAAAACCCCGATTCATTACACATCACGCTGGCAGACATAAGTAAGGGGCTTGCAACATTTGGAGATAAGCCAAGTGAGCTGATCTTTTACCATGCTTTCAAAGAGAAAGATTCTTTAGAAGTAAATTTGTTTTTGAAAGACAGTGTGGAACAAACCTTAGACACTACATTTTATCTAAAGCATTCTGAAACAAAAGTTGCTAAAGAATCATTTACCACTAAAGAACAGCTTGACATTTACAATCCGGTAACGAAGATATTCACATACCAACTCTCATTTAACAAACCACTTGCAAGTCTCAATCTTGATAGTATTTATATAAGGTTGGACTCAACGAGCGTAATTAAAATAGAACAGACAGATCTTAAAATTGATACACTCTTTCATCTATTGACATTAAACAAAAAAATAGAACAACCATCACCTGATCCAGAGGCTAATAAAAAGAAGAAGAAAAATCCCTTTCTGAGATTTGGAAAAGGAGCCATAATCTCATACGAACTCGACTCAATCAAGACCATTGTAAAGGAAATCACATTTCTACGAGAAGAGGATACTGGTTCAGTAGCCATAAAAGTTGAGACAGAAGAAAAGAATTATTTAGTTCAACTTCTATCTCGAGACGACAAACTAATTCAGCAACTCCGAAATCCAAAGGAAATATCATTCAAATTTCTGAAGCCATTAGAATACAAACTAAGAGTAATTATTGACACAAACGGAAATGGAAAATGGGATGCCGGAAGCTTTACTAAGGGAATAGAGCCTGAGAGAATCTTCTTCTATAAATCCGAGGAAGGCAAATATTCATTCCCCATTAGGGCAAACTGGGAAGTAGGACCATTGGGGATAAAATTCTGAACAACTTGTTCAATCATGTTCATAAATAAATTTTCGCACATAATTGCCATGATAACCCTACATTCATCAACATTCATGTGGATAAACGCCAAATCTAAAACAGTTATCCACTGTTTGTTGATTATCTAAATTCATTATTAACAACGGAATTAAATTGAAGACAACTTAGTTGTATCTTCGTTTAAACTAGAAAAACTAAATAAGATAAATCGTATCTATCCACAAACCATCAACTCGCGTTTAAGCAACTGACACTTATCAACAAATGCACAGGAATAATAACTATTACATTAAATATTTATATATAATAATAAGAATACAAGTACTGTTCGTATGTGGATTGATTATGCACCCAGCGTTTGGACAAGACGTGCAAGAAATCCAAATTGCCAATGAATATAATTTGAAAGGCCAAAAAGATAAGGCGCTTTCGATGTACGAACAACTGGCAAAAAAAAATGAAAACATTCCACTTATCCACTCAAACTATTTCAACTTGTTACTCGATATTGGAAATTACAACGAAGCGGAAGCGTATGTGGAGCGACTGCTCAGGCGCGATGGAAAACTTAACTACCGACTCGATCTTGGAGTTATTTACGTTCGCTCAGGCGACATCAACAAAGCTGATAAATATTTTAAAAATTTGATCAAGTCGCAATCCGATGATGTTTACAAACTTAAAACAACCTCCGACTACCTCGCATCGCGAAACCTTACCGACTACGCCATTCAAGCGTTATTGCAAGCCAGGACAGTATCAAATAGCTCTTCACTTTATACGCTTGAATTAGCAAATCTCTACCGCATGTCGGGCAAGCGCGATCAAATGGTGGAGGAGTACCTGAGCTATGTAACGCAAACACCAGCCAATATTTCGTACGTAAAAAATCTCATGCAGATTTTACTTACAAAGCCTGAAGAATTGGAAAGCCTTGAGAAACTCCTCTATGATAAGGTTCAGAAAAATCAAAACTCGGAAGTGTTTGTTGACTTGTTAATTTGGGTAAATCTGCAACAGAAAAATTTTTATGGTGCTTTTATCCAAGCACGAGCATACGATAAACGCTTTAAAAAAGAGCAGTCAAAAACATTGGAGATCGCTCAGATAGCACTCAACAATAAAGACTTTTCAAATGCCGACAAGAGCTTCTCTTTTGTAATAAAGGAATATGCAAACACTGTGAATGAATTGCCCGCCAGGTTGGGACTTATCCAAACTCGCGAAGCGCAAGTGAAAAATTCATTCCCGGTTAATAAAGATTCTGTAAAATATTTGATTTTCGAATATCAGAATTTTAAAAATAATTATCCCGATCATCCTAATGGGTTTGAAGCAACACTCAGCCAATCGTTATTGTATGCCTATTACTTAGATCAAAAAGATTCGGCAGTGAGTGGGCTAAACCGATTGATTGCGAACAATAAAGTAACGCCAGCGATGAAAGGCAAAGCCAAGATTGAATTAGGCGATCTTTATTTATTGAAAGGAGAGCCTTGGGAAGCTACGTTACTTTATTCGCAGGTAGAAAAATCGCAGCGCGAAACTCCACTCGGCTATGAGGCAAAATTGAAAAACGCAAAACTGTCTTATTTTAAAGGAGATTTTTTGTTGGCACAAGAACACTTAGATATATTGAAGCAAGCCACCTCGCGCGAAATTGCTAACGATGCCATGGAGTTAAGCATGCGCATAAAAGAAAATACAGTTTATGATACTACCGGAGCAGCACTAAAAGAATATGCAGCAATAGAATTATTACTGGCGCAAAATAAAATTGAACAGGCACTTAAAAGATTGAATAATTTTCAAGTGACCAGGAAAGTTAAAATGAGTGTAACTGAGGCTTTTGAGAAAAACTTATTACCGGCATCTAACAAAAGGAATTCAACAGACTCGGTTTGGGTAGATTTAAAAACAGACACCAACCTTGCTTCAATTCAAGATGACATTTACTGGCTCGAAGCAAACCTGCGACTAAAGCGTGGAGAGTTTGATCAATCAGTTGCATTGCTTGAAAAAATTGTAACAGAATTTGGAGATGATATTCTTTCGGATGATGCGTATTTTCTGGAGGGAGAAATTTATGAACGACACTTAAAAAATAAGGACAAAGCGATGGAAATCTATCGGGAGTTTTTAAACAAATATCCAGGCAGTGTTTATGCAGCCGAAGCCCGCAAGCGCTACCGGATGTTGCGCGGAGATTTTGCCGAAGAGCCAAAACTTTGAGTTACACTTGAAAATCATTTTTGCTCTATATAACCATCCTTCCTTTAATCAGTGAGTCGCAAGCACAAGTAAAAATAGCGGGTCATCGTAGCGGCTATTATTTTGAGTACCCAGAAAGCTCACTTCAGTTAATGGAGTTTATCGAAAGCAATTTGGCCACGATAGAGTCATGGCCGAAGCTGATTTGCGCATGAGCAAAAGCGGAACCATTTACGTGATGCACGATGAAACGGTTGACCGCACCACCACTCAAAAGTCTTATTACTAAACAATAAGATTCGACAACCAATAATAATAACGAAACGCTTTTTTCTTATCTTTCTTTACTTATAACCTAATCCATGAAAAAGTTTTTATATCTCATCTTGTTTCTAACATCCCAATCATTTGCCCAAACGAAAGCGCTGGTGGGGGGCACACTCATCGATGGCTATGGTGGTAAGCCATTGCAAAACTCCGTAATCATTATTGAAGGCGAGCGTGTTAAAGCTATTGGCACTGTTGGCAATATTGAAATCCCGAAAGGGGCAGAAATAATTTCTACGGAAGGCATGAGTGTGATGCCCGGCTTGTGGGATATGCACGTGCACTTGATGATCAACGGCCACAGCAATTATACTCATTGGGATAAAGTTTATTTGAAACTGGCAAAGGATGTGATTATGCCATCATCAGCACATCAGCTATTGATGGCCGGTGTTACTAGCGCTCGCGATTTAGGTGGCCCGTTAGAACCAAGTTTGTCGGTGCGCGATCGGATTAACAAAGGTGAAATTCCAGGGCCGACTATGTACATGAGTGGTCCGTTTATTCAACACGAAGCGTACGCTGGCACAGCCGAGTTTCGCTGGGGCGTGAAAGGGGAAGCTGACGCGCGCGCAAAAATAAAACAGTTGGCTAAGGCCGGAGTGGATTGCATTAAACTGATCGATCAGGATGAAATGACCGAAGCCGAATATATGGCTGTGGTTGATGAGGCGCATAAAAATAAATTGAAAGTAGTAGCGCACTCACACCGCCCCGATGAAATTCGCAGAGGTTTAAAAGCGGGGGTCGATAACTTTGAACACACGGGTCTTGCAGCTGCACCCGAATACCCCGAAGATATTATTGCATCAATTAAAGAGCGCACCGCCAAAATGAATTTGGGGCCGTTGTTTTGGACACCTACTGTGGAAGGCTTATTCAATTATGAATACGCGCGTGATAATCCGGAAGCACTTGATAACACAAGCTGGCATTTGGGTTTGCCCGATTCAATTGTGGCTGATATAAAACGCTCGCTGCAAAACCCAGGACGGTTGCCCTATTTTGCCTTGAATCCTGTTCGCAAACCAACACTGGAGAAAAAAATCAATCAGCTAAAAAATGCAGGTGTCGTTTTATTGGTGGGAACAGACAGCGGAATACCGATGAAGTTTCACAGCCAAAGCACGTGGAACGAATTGGATGTTTGGGTAAATAAATTTGGGTTCGATCCGATGTATACTATTCGTGCAGCCACGTATTGGCCCGCTGTTATGATGGGTGTTGAAAAAGATTTTGGCACCGTAAGCGAAGGCAAGTATGCCGACATCATTGCCGTAAAGGGTGATGTGCTGCGACACATGGCATTACTGCAAGATGTGAAATTGGTAGTTAAGAAAGGAAAGCAGTATAAATGACAAGGACGAGAATAAACTATTGGAATTGGCAGACGAGAGCAAAGCCGATTTCCTGATAACGGGAAACACAAACGACTTTACAATTGAAAAATATAAACGCACAAGGATTGTAACACCAAAAACGCACTGTGAGAAATTCCGACCGAAAGTTTAACCAGTTGCTTCGGTAAAAGGTTTCCTACCTAAAAGCGTCAAATCTTAATAAAAACTTTTCGCGTATACATCCACCAAAGTATCAACCCGAAAACAACAACAAGAGTTATCGCAAACAACAGTGAAGCATTAATCGGGTCGAGCCAACTTCCAAAAGCGACTTTATAAAAATAATTCTATATAGATATTTCACCAACAGCTATTTAATTCAACTTAACAATGTGGCCTTCCAATAATTTTGTAAATTTGTTTAACATAAAGTAGTAAAATATGAAAACACTTAATGTTTCAATATCTGAACTCGAAATAGACAAGTTTGGTATTAAAAAGGAAAAAATTTCTTTTTCGGAATTTTTGGATTTGGTAAGCAAAGAACTAACCAGACAAAATCTTGAAAAAACCATTGCGCTTGCCCAGAAGTATGGCTTTTCTAAAATGAACATGGATGAAATTACCAAAGAGGTAAAAGCGGCAAGAAAGAATGCAAAGAATCATAATTGATACAAACGTTTTTGTATCGGGTCTTATACAGCGAAGCTATCCATATTTTATTGTCAACGAACTATTTATAGAAGGAGAGATTCAATTATGCCTTTCCGATGAACTTCTCAAAGAATATTATGCTGTTTTAAATAGAAAGAAATTCTCGAAATACCCGGACTTTAAAATAAGAGCAGAAAAACTTATTGCAGACGTTGAAGCCAACTCTCTTTGGGTTAAGCCAAAAATAAAACTGACAATAATTTCCGACAAGGACGATAATAAACTATTGGAATTGGCAGACGAGAGCAAAGCCAATTTCCTGATAACGGGAAACACAAACGACTTTACAATTGAAAAATATAAACGCACAAGGATTGTAACACCAAAAACGCACTGGGAGAAATTCCGACCGAAAGTTTAACCAGTTGCTTCGGTAAAAGGTTTCCTACCTAAAAGCGTCAAATCTTAATAAAAACTTTTCGCGTATACATCCACCAAAGCACAAGGCCAAAAAACACAACAAGGGTTATGGCAAATAGTAGCGAAGCATTAATCGGAGCAAGCCAACTTTCAAAAGCAGTTCTATAAAAATAATTCCATACGGAAATTTCGCCACCAGCATGATCAGCTAATTTTATTCGGCTCAATGTTTTTACAAGCAGCGCGGAAACAACAAAAACAAAAATGGCATTCATGCCATACCATGTAAATGGTTTCGACCAGGTTTTTATTCCGTGAACATCGATAAGCCAATGGCAAGCAGCTAAAAATTGCATGGCGATGCCCGCAGTATATAAAACATAGCTACTCGTCCACAATGCTTTGTTGATCGGAAAAAACAATCCCCACCCGAGGCCAAGAAAAATTAGTATTGCGCCAATAAAGAATAACCAACTTACGCGAACCCCGGGTTCTTTAATTTCTGAAATCAATTTGCCGGTAAGCATTCCAATAATGCCTGTTGCTACTGCGGGCACGCTACTTAGTAACCCTTCCGGATCCCACGTTTTGCTTTGTACCCAAAGGTGACCTTCCATGAGTGTATAATCTAACCACGCACCCAGGTTTGTGGCGGGTTCTAAATTAGCTGACCCAACACCAGGCACCGGCACAAATGTCATCACTAAATAGTAGCCTACCAAAAGTATAGCGGCAAGGCGAATCTGCGTAAGCCAGGTTGTGGTAAGATATAAAATCGAGCAAAAGAAAAATACCAAACTGATTCGCTGTAACACTCCGGGAATTCGAACAACGGAAAAATCGAATCTCGGAAAAAGCGAAAGAAAAAGACCAAGTGAAAAGATGATAAGTGTTCTGCGAATGATTTTTAGAAATAGCTTTTTAGTTAATCCGCTAGCAATTTTTGTTTGATAAGAAAAATGAATAGACACGCCAACGATGAACAAAAAAAACGGAAAGATAAGATCGGTTGGCGTGCAACCATTCCACGGGGCGTGTTCAAGAGGTGCGTAAATGTGACTCCATGAACCAGGATTGTTAACGAGAATCATGGCGGCCACGGTGAGGCCACGAAATACATCCAAGGATTCAAGTCTTTGGTTTGCTTGCATACATTAAAGATACATCCCGAAATCAGATGTTAATTTCCCACGCACTCGTTTTTCTAAATTCTATTTGCAACCCGCACAATGATGCTCTAAATTGGGAGCTTTAAAATTGATTCATGACAAAGCCAACCAAACTGCTTGTCCCCAAAACAGAAGTGGTGTTGATGGGTGCGGGAATAATGAGCGCAACACTTGGGGTTATCCTTAAAGAACTCGATCCGGACATTACCATTCAGATTTTTGAGCGGCTTGATGAAGCCGGCACAGAAAGTTCGGATGCCTGGAATAATGCTGGAACCGGCCACTCTGCATTTTGCGAATTGAATTATACACCACAAAAAGGAGACGGTTCCGTAGAATGTAGTAAGGCATTTAAAATAGCCGAGTCGTTTGAGATCACGAAAGAGTTTGTGTCCTACCTGGTTGAGAATAAATATTTCTCCAACCCAGCTGATTTCATTACTAAAGTTCCACACATCAGTTTGGTGTGGGGTAAAGAAAATGTTGATTATTTAAAAAAACGATACGAACTATTGTGTCAGAGTCCACTCTTTAACGATATGATCTATACAGAAGATCGAGATCTGATGATGGAGTGGATGCCGCTGGTAATGCGCGGTCGTAAAAAGTCTGAGCCGGTTGCAGCAACCCGTATGGACTTAGGAACCGATGTAAATTTTGGAACACTTACGCGCGGCATGATAGACCGATTAGAAAAGATGCCTGGCGTTACCATTCATTACAACACAGAAGTACTTGATCTTGATCCGGATGGCAAAGGCGGTTGGGATGTATTCATCCGCGATTTACAAACGAGAAAGAAGAAAGAAGTCAATACAAAGTTTGCGTTCATTGGTGCCGGTGGAGCGACCTTGCATTTATTAAAGCTAGCTGAGATAAAAGAGCGCAACGGCTATGGTGGGTTTCCGGTAAGTGGCTTGTGGCTAAAATGTTTGAATGAAGAATTGATCGCGAAACATCATGCAAAAGTTTATGGCAAAGCTTCGGTAGGCGCACCACCCATGTCGGTACCCCACATTGACACCCGAGTTATTAATGGCAAGCGTGAATTACTTTTTGGACCTTTCGCAGGATTTTCTACTAAGTTTCTTAAGAATGGCTCGCTGATGGATTTACCAAAATCAATCCGTCCCGACAATGCGCTGCCTATGATTTTTGCAGGATTGAAAAATATTTCGCTAACAAAATACTTGATTGAACAAGTGCGTCAAACTCCAGAAGAGCGACTTGCTGCTTTGCGCGAATATATTCCCTTTACAAAGTTAGAAGACTGGGAATTGAAAGAGGCCGGTCAACGCGTTCAAGTAATTAAGAAGGATAAAGAGAAAGGTGGTGTGCTGGAATTCGGAACAGAAGTAGTTGTATCAGAAGATGGAACTGTTGCTGCATTGTTAGGTGCATCCCCAGGCGCTTCGACAGCAACAGCCGTTATGCTGGAGATTTTGTTTAAATGTTTTAAAAAACAATGTGAGTCGGATGCCTGGAAGGATAAACTAAAAACAATAGTACCCTCATTTGGTCAATCAATTTCTAAAAACGAAAAATTAGTACAGGCAAGCCGCGAGCGGACGAGTAAGATTCTAGGACTTTAGGTCTAAGGGCACTAAACACATAGGCATTTAGGAAACATAGAAGAGACATTTGGTAAACTTGAGCCTATGTGTCTTATCTTCCTCCCGATAGCTATCGGGAGTGTTTAAAAAAAGACAGCAACTTTCGGGTTTCTCTCCAGCAAGTAAGTCTGCACCTTTGAGTCATCAAAATCAAAAACAAATGGCCACGCAGAATACAATTAATTACAATCGCATTGCCGAAGCGATAACCTATATCAAAGAGAATTTTAAAACTCAGCCAAACTTAGATGAGGTAGCGGATAAAATTCACATGAGTCCGTTTCATTTTCAGCGCATGTTCACCGAGTGGGCTGGTGTAAGTCCCAAAAAGTTTTTGCAATATATTAGTGTTGAACATGCCAAATCTGTTTTGAAAGATAAACAGGCAACCTTGTTTGATGCCGCAAATGAAACCGGACTTTCAGGTACAGGTCGCCTACACGATTTGTTTGTAAACATCGAAGGCATGACACCCGGTGAGTATAAAAACGGAGGCGAAAAACTTTCTATCAATTACAGTTTTGCTGAGAGTCCTTTCGGGAATATGTTAGTTGCTTCAACTCCGAAAGGTATTTGTTACATGGCCTTTGCTGAGGATGAAAAAGAGTCATTGGCTGCCTTGCAAAAGACTTTTCCTAATGCAAATTATAAGCAAGTGGTTGATCTTATTCAACAAAACGCACTTTACATTTTTACCCACGACTGGAAAAAACTCAACAATGTTAAACTACATTTAAAAGGCACAGAATTTCAATTGAAAGTTTGGGAAGCGCTGCTAAAAATACCCATGGGTCAACTATCAACCTATGGAACAATAGCCGGGCAAATTAAAAATGCCTTCGCTTCACGCGCTGTTGGCACCGCGATTGGCAGCAACCCGGTTGCGTTCTTGATTCCTTGTCATAGAGTTATTCAATCTACCGGAACGGTTGGTGGCTACATGTGGGGCACAACAAGAAAGACCGCTATTATTGGTTGGGAAGCAGCAAGGGACTTTACGAATTTAGAATGACGAAGTACGAATTTTTGCAAGATTGGCGACTCTCAAATCGTACTTCGTAATTCTAAATTTGTAATTCTAAAAATGTGGTCTCACCTTAATTTGGGAAGGTCAATTTTTTCTCGCAAGCGAAGATTTTACAAAATGATTCAGTCAGGTAAAATAACATTAAGCGGCAATAGTAGGTTAAAGATCTATGGTAGCCTTGATTGTAAATCCGGGAAGAGAATGAAATCGGAGAATCGAATTTTCTTTTCGTCAAAGCAGGAAGCACAAAAATTAAAGTATCGACCGTGTGGAAATTGTTTACGGCAGGAATATCAAAATTGGAAAGATTTACGAATGGAGAATTACGATGCACGATTTAAGGCCGCAAAATAAATTTATACCTACTCATTTTTTCATTCCTAAATCATACTTCTAAATTCGTAGCTCCCATATTTAGTACCCTACCATTCTATAATAAATTCTAAAATTCGTACATCGTCAATCTTAATCCGTACCTCATCAAAGATGGATCTATTTAATCAACACGTGATCTCGAATTTGCTTCCGCACGATGGGGTTGTAAATTACTATGGTAAAATTATGTCGCACGAAAAAGCCCAGCACTATTTGGATAAAATGCTTAACACAATTGTTTGGAAAAATGATGAGGCGATAATTTTTGGAAAACACTTTATCACTAAACGTAAAGTGGCATGGTACGGAGATTCAAATTATTCGTACACATACTCTAACACAACAAAGCAGGCACTAATCTGGACACCCGAGCTTCTCGAGTTGAAAAAGCGAGTTGAGGAAGTCTCTGCAACATCGTTCAATTCATGTTTGCTGAATCTTTATCACACAGGCGAAGAAGGAATGGCCTGGCATAGTGATGATGAAAAAGCACTTGCAAAAGATACTGCCATTGCATCCTTAAGTTTTGGTGCCGAGAGAAAATTTGCCTTCAAGCATAAGGAAACAAAGGAAACCGTTTCCATGATTTTGGAACAAGGAAGCTTGCTGGTAATGAAAGGCAACACACAAACAAATTGGCTCCACCGCTTACCACCCACTAAAAAGATAAAGAGCCCACGAGTGAACCTCACATTCAGATCCATGATTATTCAGTCATAGGTATCTGCGCTTAAGCTTGTAGACATCTCCGAAACAATAATTTACATTTGTAAGTCTGGGTAGCTTTAACCACTCACAACTTTATGAAAAAACTTTTCCTTTACCTTGTAATGGGATTAATCCTGCTGGTTTGTGTACTTGTTATAAACACCTACACCAAGCCTTCAAAGCAAATGAAAGTGGAGGCTGCACCTGCCCCAGAAATTACCCCTGCTGCATTACAGCATTTTAAAGAAGCACTCGCATTCAAAACGATTTCTTACGGAGATGGAACACACTTCGACACGGCACAGTTTTTAGGGTTTCGAAAATTTCTCGAAGCAACGTATCCAACGTTTCACGCTAAGCTAGAACGTGAGATCGTTGCCGGATACACACTTTTATTTACCTGGAAGGGGAAGAATCCAAAATTGGAACCTATCGTTTTGATGGCACATCAGGACGTTGTTCCTATTGAAGAAGGAACCGAATCGATATGGACGGTTAACCCGTTTGCCGGAGAGATTAAAGATAATTTCATTTGGGGTCGCGGTACCACGGATGACAAAATCAATTTGATCAGTATGCTGGAAGCTGCTGAGAAATTATTGTTGAATAACTTTCAACCTGAGCAAACAATATACTTTTCATTTGGTCACGATGAAGAAGTAGGCGGAAAAGGAGCAATAGCAGTTGCTAAACTTTTAAGAGATCGCGGTGTTAAAGCGGAGTTTGTAATGGACGAAGGCGGCATCATCACAACCAATCAAATTCCGGGAATAGCAAAACCAGTTGCCTTGTTGGGCACTTCAGAAAAAGGATTCTTATCGACTGTTTTAGCGGTGGACATAGCTCGATGCCAGCGCCTGAGACATCAATTGATATTTTAACAAAAGCAATTCTAAAATTAAGAGCCAACCCTTTTGAAGCAAGGTTTTCCGAATCAATGACCGGCTTTATTGAAAGCTTAGGTCCTGAAATGCCTTTCATCCAACGCCTCGCTTTTGCTAATCCGTGGTTGTTTAAAGGAATGATTGTTGGCATTTATGAAAGTAGCCCAGCAGGGAATGCTATGGTGCGCACTACAATTGCACCAACCATAATTCAAGCTGGGATAAAAGACAATGTGATTCCAACGCTTGCAACAGCAACGATTAATTTCAGATTACTACCAGGCGATAAAGCCGAAGCGGTAATAAGCAAAATAAAAGAAGTCATTGCAGACGATCGGGTTAAAGTAACTGTGTTTGGGAACGGGTTTTCAGAAGCATCAGAAGTTACATCTATGAACAGTGGGGGTTATAGAAAAATTGAAAAAGCAATAAAGACCAGTTATCCAGATTTACTTACTTCTCCTTTTTTAATGATTGGCGCGACTGATTCTCGCTATTTTGGTGAGGTATCGCCCAACATCATTAAGTTTAGTCCTATGATTGATCCTATTGGATTTCATGGAATTGACGAGCGGGTAAGCCTTGAAAGCTATAAAACAGCACTCTGGTTTTATGAGCAGTTAATTAGACTCAACTAGCTAATTTCAGTGGAACCTTTCAACGAATGATTCAGCCCTTGTGTCTATCAATTGGGGCTTAGAACCCCGTGTTGGGTTGATGTTTAGTATCAGTGAAAACGTTTTATTAAGCACCGAAGCAACTTACTATTTGCGCTATTTCAACGATTCTCAGTCAATCACAGGGCAACTTGATTCCAATCAAAGATCAAGTGAGTTCCGCTTAACCTTGCCCATCACCCTTTTCCTTTCTGTTAAGTTCGGAGGTCCACAAAAAGATTAGTCTTTTCAGCAATTAGAATCTTCCCCACCATTCGGTAACCCAATGTTGCAACTCCCACCCCTAAAATACCCATTCGTCCTGCCCCGCTAAATCAAAACCGAGTCTTTGGAGTTTTAACACCAAACCAACACAAAAACTCGTATGAAAAACAATCTATTTAAAAGTATTAAAACAAGCTACATCGCGAAAATGGTCGCGATAATCGCAATTGTATCTGTGTCCTTCACAAGTTGTAATGATGATGATGCCGAAATGGCACCAACCCAGAGTATCGTTGCGTTGGCACAGGGCAACTCTGATCTTAGCACGTTAGTCACTGCTTTAACAAAGTATCCCGATCTAGTTTCCACATTAAGTGGTAATGGTGCTTATACCGTATTTGCTCCAACCAATGCCGCATTTGCAGGATTACTTTCAGCAATCGGTCAAACTAGCTTAGACGACATTCCGGAATCAGTTTTAAAAAGTGTGCTGCAATACCATGTAGTTACCAGCGGAGCAGTTCTTTCAACCCAATTAACAACGGGAGATGTTACTACTGCAAATGGAGAGGCGATTTCCGTCAATGTTTCATCAGGTGTGAAATTAAACTCTACAGTAAATGTGGTAACTGCCGATGTGAAAGCAACAAACGGAGTTGTTCATGTTATAGATGCTGTTTTAGTTCCACCAACCGTAACACCAATTGTAGGGACAATTGTTGCGCCAGCTTATTTTAATAAAAACTTTTCAACATTAGTTGCTGCGGTAGTTCAGGCTGGTTTGTTGCCAACGCTGTTGTCAACCACTAATCAGCTTACATTATTTGCGCCTACTAACGCTGCCTTTACGGCTGCAGGTATTACTTCGTTGCCCGCTAACAATGCAACTGGAAATGCTTTGCTAACCTCTATTTTGGCATACCATGTAATTGCTGGAACGAGTGAAATTAAAGCTGCAGATATTGCTTCCGGCCCTTCTTCGGCTGCAACCTTTGGGGGCGCTAAAATTTATTTGAGTAAGGGCGCGGCTGGAGTATTTATAAATGGCAAAACGCAAGTTACCGCTACAGATATTCAGGGCTCTAATGGAATAGTTCACGTAATCAACAGAACACTTGTTCCACCAACTCAAACAATAGCTGAAATTGTTGTTGCTAATACAACCGCAGCGGCACCACAGTTTACACAATTGCTTGCTGCACTTCAGCGCACGCAGGGCCAAGGCGATAATGACTTACTTGCTGCTGTGAGCGCATCAACAGGTGAATTGACTGTGTTTGCTCCAACTGACGCTGCATTTCAGGCACTGTACACTTCATTAGAGGTTGCCAATGTCAATGAAATTCCACTAGCAACATTGATTGCTGTTTTGAAGAAGCACGTAGTAGGAGCAAGACGCTTTTCAACTGACTTAGTCTCAGGACCAGTTGCTACACTAAATGGAAATGTTACTGTAAATACTGCTAACCTAACCGTAGTTGGAGGATCTGGCAGCCCGGCAGCACTTCAGGCAACGCTTTTAAACATTCAAGCAAAAAATGGAGTTGTTCACGTTATTGATAAAGTTTTACTTCCGTAAATTTAGGGGTAGGTGAATAGTGGGTTGAAGCCTCGCATTTATGCGGGGCTTACCCCTTTTCAAAAAAGACTTTTTTATTTAGGCAGCCTTAAAGTAACACCTGTGTTCTCAGTACGCTACCGGTATTTTTTGATATTTCTGCTTTCCCTGTATTCGTACATTAATATCCGGATTACAGTAGGGACAAAGTTGTTTGACTTTGATATTCCTGATTATTATTTGTTTGCCGTTCTTGGCGCTGTAATACTTGGTGTTTGGGAACTAAACCGCCTGGCGGAGTGGCGAATTGTGACCCGTATAAAACTTAGGATACACCCACTGTTGTCTCTGTTCTTACTGAGTATAGTTAATGTTTTAATCTCATCCGTTATTGCATTTTTTGCTTTAAATCTTACGCTGGGAATTCCGCTTCAATTGAATTTCGAGCATTGGAAATTGCTTGCTGCCTTTGGCTTTCGCGTAAATCTTTTTCTGAATTGTATCAACGCCATTGTGTTTTTTATGAATAGATTGAAGAAAACAGAATTGGAAGCCGAACAACTAAAGAAGGAAAATATTGAGGCTAGATTCGAAGCATTAAGAAATCAAATAAACCCGCACTTTTTGTTCAATTGCTTTAATGTACTTTCTTCGCTCGTTCATAAAAATGCGGAAGCTTCATCTAAATTCATCGCACAACTGTCGCAGGTCTATCGATATTTACTTTACAATCAAGAAAAGAAGATTGTACCTCTCAAAGAGGAATTGGACTTTATTTATTCGTACATCTATTTGCTTCAAACCAGATTTGGAGAGAATCTAGTTGTAGATAATACAATTTCGGAGCTAGACGATAATGACATGGTAGCACCAGCTTCGCTACAGATGCTAGTCGAAAACGCAATAAAACATAATATTGCTTCAAAGAAGTTGCCGTTAACCATTCTCCTCGAACGAGAAGGAAACTATATAAAAATAAGTAATTCACTTCAACCAAAAGAAGTAGAAGAGGAATCGACCAAAATTGGTTTAAAAAATATCATCAATCGCTACAAACTTTTGTCGGATAAAGCGGTAGCGGTGGAAAAAACGGAAACACAATTCATAGTTAAATTACCAATCTTGAGACTTGAGCCATGAATGTAGTAATAGTAGAAGATGAGGCTCTTGCTGCTGAACGACTTATTTCTCTTTTGCAGAAAACAGGAACCCCAATTTCAATAGCGGCAACACTTGATAGTATTGAAGAGACGGTCGCGTTTTTCTCATCAAATAATAATATAGATCTTATTTTTCTTGATATCGAATTAGCCGATGGCAAAAGTTTTGAAATATTTAGGAGAATAGAGATTGATGTGCCGATTATTTTTATAACGGCTTATGATCAATATGCCTTGCAGGCTTTTAAGCATTTTAGTATCGATTACTTACTTAAACCAATTGAACTGGAACAATTGCTGCCCGCTCTGAATAAATACAAGAGGCTAGGGCGACATAACGTGAATACACAACTGCAAAAATTAGCAGACTGGGTTAGCAGCGATCGTCAAGATTATAAGGAAAGAATATTAGTTAAGTCTGGCAATAAGCTTTTTTATAAATCAACAGAAGAGATAGCCTATTTCTGGGCGGAATCAAAGGAAGTGTATATGTTCACACTAAAGGAAAATAAAAAATTCTTGATTGATTATACCTTAGAGGAATTGGAGCAACAATTAGACAAAAAAGTATTTTTTAGGATTAGTCGTAAAGCTATCATAAATGTTAGTGCAATAGCTGAGATAAAAGGCCTAATCAGCACTCGACTGGAGGCAAAGCTGAATCAGCCTAGTGTTCATGAGCTTACCGTAAGCCGCGACCGCGCAGCGAATTTCAAGCTGTGGCTTGATCGATAGTTGTTGCAGTATTCTGCATCGCGCGGTATATTTGAAAAATTACTTTTGATATATGATTAGGTTTATTTTTCTCGCACTATTCCTATTTCCTGTTATTTCCTTTGGCCAGGCCGCGACTAAGGATGTTGAACAATTGAAACAAGAGATTCTGTTGTTAAAAACGGATGTTGAAAATATTCAAATCAATCTTTCTCAGTCGCAAAATAAATTTAAAGGCGGAATTCTAGTTGCCACCATTGGCTATACGGTAACCATTGCAGGCGGACTTATGCTGGGGCGCAAGAATGATGATTTAGGAAAAGTACTTCTGGTAAGCGGGGGTGTAACCGGTGTTACGGGCACAATATTAATGGTAGATGCATTTAAATACCTCGGACGCGCAGGTAAAAGAAAGCCCAAATAATTTTCTATTCGCGCACAACCAAAGATCTAAATTGAACCAAGATTAGTTCAAAATAAATTTTAATCGTATCAATTTAAGATCTTGGCTTTATCAATCGGAAAGATTCATATTTCACTCGAATAGGAAATTTGCCCAATAGTCACTACTCGCTTCTCAACGATTTAACCGGATCATTACTTGCAGCTTTAAATGATTGGAAGCTCATAGTCAACCATGCAATCAAAAAAGCTACCACACCTGCCATTAAATATAAACCCACTCCAATTTCAGTTTTGTACGTGTAATCTTTCAACCACCAATCGATGCCGTACCAAGCCAACGGTGCAGCGAGTGCAAATGCGATAAGGATAAGCTTGCCAAACTCCTTTGAAAGTAACAACATAATGCTGCTTACGCTTGCGCCTAATACTTTGCGAATGCCAATTTCTTTGGTGCGTTGTTCAGCGGTAAAAGAGGTGAGTGCAAATAAACCAAGGCAGGCAATAAGAATAGCAAGGGAAGCAAAGACTGTAAACACTTTTGAAAGTCGGGTTTCAGAAAAATACATTCTTCCAAAACTTTCGTCAAGGAATGAATAGGTAAAAGGCTGCCCGGGCGCCATCTCTTTCCACTTGGTTTCAAGTAATATAATTATAGCTTGCGCATCATTGGATTCAAACCGGAATGAAATGTTTCCACTAGGGCGTTCACTTAAAAAAATCATCACCGGAGTAACATTTTGTTTTAACGACTCGAAATGAAAATTCTCCACAACACCAACTACAGTAAGAGTTTGAAGATGCTCTTTATCGGGTCCGCCTTGAGCATTGTTTCCAAATGTGGCGATTTTACTTCCAATAACTTCGCCTTCAAAATTAAAACTTTTCACTGCCGCTTCATTTAAAATTACAGCGGATGAATCCGATGGAAAGGCGAGCGAGAAATCGCGGCCTTCTTTAATATGCATGCCAAGTGTTTTGATATAATCGTAATCAGCTTGCCAGTTTTGAAGACTCACTAAGTTATCTTGTGCTGCCTGGTCACGCCCTTCAACCCACCAGGGATTGTCATTTCGCCATGTGCCACTTACTGGAAGATATCCTGAGATTGTTGCACTTGACATTTTGCCAGTGCGCATAATTTCATCTTTAAAAATCACCCGCTTGTCGCCCAACGCATAAGCATCCTCAACTACAATAACCTGATCTTTATTAAAGCCGAGCTTTTTATTTTGAATGTAGTTGAGTTGCCGATTGACAGCCAACGTACCGATCACTAAAAATATTGAAACAGTAAATTGAAAAACAACCAGTGAACTTCTGATCAAGCCACTTTTCATACCCAGTGACACATTTCCCTTCAATACATTGGCCGGGTTGAATGCCGATAAGAAGAAAGCCGGATAAATGCCAGCCAGCAACCCAACCAACAAGGCAGCGAGAAACAAAATCCCGTAAAGGATTGGCATGCCTGTGGGAATAGAAAGTTGCCGATCGGATAATTGATTAAACATAGGTAGCAGCAGGTAAGCAATACCAAACGCCAGCGCGAAGGAGAAGATGCTTAACAAAATGGATTCACTTAAAAATTGCCGCATTAAATGCGAGCGAAACGAACCCATTACTTTTCTTATCCCAACTTCCTTCGCGCGATTTGCTGAACGTGCGGTTGATAAATTCATAAAGTTGATGCACGCAATGGTGAGAATAAAGAGTGCAATGGCCACGAATAAATAAACGTAGGCAATGTCGAAGTTGGGTTCAAACTCACCCTGTAATGAACTTTTCAAATGAATATCAAGGAGAGGTTGTAATTTGTATTCAATTTTATTTTCGGCTTCGGCAAATTTCTCAGCTGTAAAATCGGAGCCGAGTAATTCAGTTATCTGTGGTATCACGTGTTTATCAACAAGACCCTTGATCTTTGTTTCAAGATCTGGAATAGAAGCATCCTGTCGCAAAAGCATATAGGTTTGAAAATTATTGCTGTACCAAACTGGTTTCTGAGCTTCATCTAATCCGGCAAGGGCAATCAGAATATCAAAATGGAAATGGCTATTCACAGGCACGTCCTGATACACGGCAGTAATTTTCATGTTCATCTTGTTGTCAAGAATAAGTGTTTGACCAAGTGCGTTTTCATTTGGAAAATATTTTTTTGCAGTACGCTCACTGATAGCAATAGAGTTGGGTTCTTTTAACGCAGTGACAGCGTTACCCGCAATCATGGGCAAATCAAAAATTTTGAAAAAACTACTATCTGTCCAGATTACATGATCTTCTTTGATATTGTCATCAAAGCGTTTTACGAGATAAGAACCACGCTCACGAAAACGTGTGGAGGCTTCTACTTCAGGAAAATCTGTGACTAAGGTTGACGCCAGCGGGGATGGCGTATACGTCATAAAGTAATGATTGCCACCAAACTTAATTTCACTTTGTATGCGATAGATTTGATCTGCTTTATTAAAATGTTTGTCGTAGCTAACCTCATTAATCACAAAAAGCATGATGATAAAACAAACAGCAATGCCAATGGAAAGACCGGCAACATTGATGGCCGTGTAGAAGCTATGCTTTCGCAAATTGCGTAGCGCGATGGTGAGATAGTTTCGGAACATAATTTTAGTCTTTTGATTTTCTGATTTTATAATTTCTTGTTGAGTTTCTTGAAGTCCGGAGGTGTTTCCAAATGATTTTAGGATATGATGATAGGCATCAATGAATTTTTTCCCTTTGCTCATCTCCGTTTCAACGCCTGAACAGATGTGATCAATCAACTCCTCCTGAATGCCATCGGCAACTATGCCTCGGTAGTTCAGGTCTTTGATGATATAGGCTATATGGTCGTTTGTTAACTGCATAAACACTTCAAGCTACAAGCCTCAAGCTTCAGGCAAGGCAGAATCTGTTTGTTGCCTGCGGCTTGAAACCTTCAGCCATTTAATTCAATTCTACTTGCAATACATTTCCCATCGTTTTAATAAACGCGATTAATTCATTTACCCGCTCTTTCACCAATGATCTTCCTTCGGGCGTCAGCGAATAGTATTTTCGTACGCGCTTGCCAATGGTTACTACTTCGGTTTTCAACATACCCTCAGCTTCCAGTTTGTGCAGCGTGGGGTAAAGCGCGCCTTCTGTTAGTAAGATTCGTTCGGCCGAAAGTTCCTTTACCAGTTGGGTTATCTCATACCCATACATGCGACCATTATCTTTTAACACCTTTAAAAGAATCGTTTGTAGGGTGCCTTTCAATAGCTCTGGAGAATGCATAATGGACTAATACATAAGTGAATTATGTATATAAGACGCTAATGTGATTCGTTCGGTTGCACAGCCCGTCAATTTTTTCTGTAATTTCACTTTATTAACCTTAAAGAATTGTGAGATCGATCTATCTGATAGTAGGATTTTTCCTTGTTTGGTGTCTTTTATGCGCACAATGGTATTTGTTTTGGGTAAAGGGACTTAGTCCAAAACCAGAAAATATAAATCCGCATGAGTCAGCATGGGCTATAGCTGAAATTCTTGTGATGATTTTAGTATCGCTCTTTATTGGATTTGCGTTGGCCTGGCTACTGCGCCAACAAGCAATCACAAAACAAAATCAGGATTTGGCTATTCTGTCGGAAGAACGAACTGCTTATAAAACTTCAAATCATGATCTTGGTGAACAACTCCAAAAGTCAGAAGTTACTCTGGCAAGAGCCCGCGAAACCTTTCGCGAAGATTTTTTAATCGTATCGCGCGACAACGAGAAGCTGATAACAGAATTGGAAGGTGCGAATCAATCAAAACAGAACTTAAACGCTGACGTAAGCACTCTTCATTTAGAAATTAAATCCCTTCAGGAGCAGTGGAATGAAAGCCAAAGCGAGTTAACCCAATTGGAACTGGCGAAGCAAAAGTTGACGATTGATAATGAGGCCTTAGTTCAGGCAAAACAGAAATCTATTCCCGAAGCAATTTCATTAAAAGGAAAGGAAGCCTTGGATAAAGATGATTTGAAAATTATAAATGGAATTGGACCTGGTATTGAAAAGAAGCTCAATGCACGGGGCATAATAAGTTACTGGCAAATAAGTGAATTAACAGAAGATTCAATCAAAGAATTAACAGATACAATCCTATTTTTTGCTGGCCGCATTGAACGCGACCGGTGGGTTGAACAGGCATCTAAATTGTATTTGGATAAGATAAGGAAGTAAATCCCGTAGCTAATTGTAGTTAACTCAAGTCCCTTCAGGGAAGCTATATCGGGAAAAAAATTTTCTTTTCCTTAATTTATTTTTAGGGCGACATACTTTGGCGTTTTCCACTTCTACTTTTGAGAAAGTAAAAATCAAAAGTAATGAGTGCAGCCACAATCAAAAAACCCCAATTACAAACCTTCGCCTCGAAAATAAATTTGGGACAGGTTTTTTCGGAAAAAGGAGGTTATCTGGATGAACTCAATTTGTTTGTTGCGCATTTTAATTCAATTCCTAATGTGATAAGCGAAATAAATATTGATTGCAAGAAAGCGAACAATTGGTTTGTGGAAAAATACAAAGCGGAAATCAAAAAACAGTATTTCATAAAGAGATGTTACAACCGAACAGAGCAAGCCGAACTTGATGACATATTTTATATTCTGTTTGACGATCTGATTGTCGATTTTGACACGAATAATTCAATAGCAAGATTTTTGTTTTCTGAAACTGAGATTAAAAAAGTTGAAACCGTAATTGGAGAAATAAAAAAATTTAAAGAAAGAAAGAGCCGAAGAAAACCTCATATTTCTCTTTTGGTATCTACTTCTCGTGGCTTTGACATCAATTCATTGGCGATTTCAAAACCTAAACTTTCGATTGAAGATAACTACAATGATGATTTCAAAGAAATTCACAAAACAATTTATAAGCGACTTTCCAGAAAGAACGATAAGGGTTTAGTTCTTCTCCACGGAAAGCCCGGCACGGGCAAAACATCTTATATTCGGCACTTAATTTCCTCTTTGAAGAAAACTGTAATCTTCTTGCCGCCCAACATGGCGAGTGCGATTACAAACCCCGATTTGATTTCAATTTTAATTAATAATCCAAATTCAATTTTTGTAATAGAAGATGCAGAGAACATTGTAGTTGATAGAGAGAAAGACGGAACATCGCCCGTTTCTGCCTTGCTGAATATTTCGGATGGGCTGCTTTCTGATTGCCTAAACATTCAAGTCATTTGTTCTTTCAATACCGATATTTCAAAAGTGGATCGTGCATTGATGCGAAAAGGAAGATTGATTGCAACGTATGAGTTCAAAGATTTAGAAACCGAGAAAGCACAATCGCTTTCTCAAAAATTAGGGTTCAAGACAAACTTAAATTCGCCAATGACTTTAACAGCAATTTATAATCAAGAGGAAAGGGACTTTCAACAAACAAGAAAAAACAATCCGATAGGATTTCAAGCAATTAATAGTAACCGGTTAGCCGAAAACTGAACAGAATAGTAAAAGTGCATAAATCATTTACAGCCATAGATTTTGAAACCGCGCAAGGCAAACGCTACAGTATTTGCCAAGTGGGATTAGTTCGTGTAGAAAATCAAATTATCACAGCCCAATTATCAATCTTGGTTCAGCCACCTGGCAATTATTATTGGAATAATTTTATTGACATGCATGGAATTACCCCTGAGATAACGGCAAATGAACCAACCTTTGATGCTGTATGGAAACAAATAGAACCATTCATTAAAAATCAAAATGTAGTAGCTCACAATGGATTTGCTTTTGACTTTCAGTGCTTAAAACAAACTTTGGAATATTATGGACTTTCAAATCCGGAATTTACAGGACATTGCACCTATCGAATTTTCGGGGCTAACTTGGCTTCACTTTGTGGAGAATATAACATCCCTTTGAACCACCACGATGCTTTAAGTGATGCAATGGCTTGTGCCCAACTTTTTAAAATACATTTACAAAAACAATAATTCGGATGGCTGAAAACAAAACAACCTTAAAAACCATTAGCGAACTACTACAAAATAGTTTCTTTATACCATCTTATCAAAGAGGATATCGTTGGACAAAACAGCAAGTTGAAGATTTGTTGAATGATATAGAAGAATTCTCACGAAAGGAGGTAAAAGATTCTGAAGAAAAGACTTGGTATTGTTTACAGCCAATTGTTGTAAAAAAATACACTGAGAAAATGAAACAAGAGTTTAATTTAAATAATTCCAAAGAATGGTTTGAAGTAATTGATGGGCAGCAAAGACTCACTACCATATATCTACTTATACATTACATTAATAAAATGTGGAAAGGCAAACAAAAACTTAAAGAGTTCACTCTTTCTTATCAAACGAGACCCAATAGCGAGAAATTTCTAAAAGAAATAAAAATTGATGAAACTACAGACAGTCTTGATACTGCTGAGGATAACATAGACTTCCACTTTATATCTAATGCATATATTACAATTCATGAGTGGGTTAAAAAAAGAAAACTAATAGATACAGGAAGTTTTGAATCCAAATTTGCACATTCAACTAAAGTAATTTGGTATGAAACTGCTGATACAGATTCAATAGATATTTTCACCCGAATAAATATGGGTAAAATTCCACTGACAAATGCGGAATTGATAAAGGCTTTATTTTTAAATAGCTCAAATTTCGGATATCTAGATTCCGAAAAACTTAGACTTAAACAATTGGAAATTGCATCTGAATGGGACAGAATGGAATTTACTTTACAGGATGATTCATTTTGGTATTTCATAAATAAAGAAGCTAATAATTTAGCTACACGGATTGAGTTCATTTTTGATTTAATGGCAGAAAAGGAAACAAAACCTGACCCATATTCTACCTTTCGTTATTTTAATGAGAAGTTCAAAGGCAAAATTGATGATGAAATAAGTAATAACTGGCAAGAGATAAAGAAGTATTACCAAACACTTGAAGAATGGTTTAATGACCGAATTCTTTACCACAAGATTGGATATTTAATAACCGTTGGTTTTTCTATTAAATCGCTCTTAAAAGAAAAAAAAGATAAATCGAAAACAGAATTCAAAAATTGGCTGAATAAACAGATTGAAGATAAAATTCAAGGAATAGATACTTCTACTATAGAATATGGAAACCCAAATGTCCATAATGTTCTTTTGCTTCACAATATTCAAACCATGCTAAAAAATGAAGATGAGACTAATAGATTCCCTTTCGATAGATATAAAAAAGAACATTGGGATGTAGAACATATTCATGCCATTGCAACAGAGGTGAAAGTTAAAAAGGAAAATCAAATAGAATGGCTAGAAAACAATTTTGTTAAAACTAAAATTCACAATAATGAAGAGAAAAACAACCAAATAGAAAACTCGATTGAAGCAAAAGACACAATTGACGAAAATGAATTTGCAATCATTGTTGAATATATATTAGGAGAAGAAGACAATACATTAAGAAATCTTTGTCTACTAGATAGAGGTACCAATCGTTCATATAAAAATGATGGCTTCAAGGAAAAACGAAAGAAAATTATAGCAAGAGAAATAGAAGGCACTTTTATTCCTACTTGCACAAAAAATGTTTTCATGAAATACTATTCACCCGATGTAAAGGATATTGAAATATGGAATGAAAGCGACAGAGAATCGTATCGTAATAAAATTAAAGAGTCGTTAAAATTATCATAAGAAATGAGTAATCCAACATCACAGAAATTAACTTTCCTTGAGTTAATCGTTAAATATAAAATAGAAATCCCTATCATTCAAAGAGATTATGCTCAAGGAAGAAAAGGGAAAGAAGAATTAAGAAAAAATTTCTTGGGTGCGTTACATAATGCAATTACAAACGAAGTGCCGTTAGAGTTGGATTTTGTTTACGGGAGTGTAAAAGATGAAGTTTTACAACCACTTGATGGGCAACAGCGATTAACAACATTGTTTCTGTTGCATTATTATATTGCTACAAAAGAAAACAAGTTAGGTAAAGTCAAAGAACTGCTAACAAAGTTTACATACGAAACACGCAGTAGTTCTAGAGAATTTTGTTATGAGCTAGTAAATAAAGGAATTGGCATGAATGATATTCTCAACCCTTCTGAACTTATTATTGATAGCTCTTGGTTTTTTCTTTCGTGGAAAAAAGACCCAACAATAAAATCAATGCTGACAATGTTAGATTCAATTCATCAAGAATTTCAGAATGGAACTGACTTATGGGATAAACTAAATAACATAAGCTTTCAATACATAGAATTAGAAAACTTCGGGCTTTCAGATGACCTATATATAAAAATGAACGCTAGAGGAAAAGCGCTAACTGAGTTTGAAAATTTTAAGGCAAAGTTTGAGCAGTATATTTCAGGTAATGAATGGGAAAGTGAAACTAAAACAACTGATACATTCTCACATAAAATAGATACGACATGGACAGATTTGTTTTGGAAATACCGGAATAATGAAAATCTTTTTGATGACTCGTTTTTGAATTTTTTTAGAACAATGGCAGTAATCAATTATGCATTGATTGGAGACATTAAAAGTGATAAGTTTAGAATTGACCTTGATTTATTGAGGGATAACACAAAGGAAATTTCATTCAATCAATATGTTGAGTTAGGTTGTATTGACTTAGAATATTTCCAAATAATTAAAGCTGTTTTAGACCAATTATCGCATAATGATAATCCGAAAATATTTCTTAAGGCTTATGTAAATGAAAAAACTTTATTCAAAGGAACAATCCAAAATGACTTTGGTTATGCCGATTTGGTAATTATGTTTTCATTATATAAGTATTTAGCACTAGAAGAGAAAGTTATTACAGAAAATTTAACCAATTGGATACGCATCATTCGTAATCTTGTAGAAGGCACAAGACCATATCTATTTAATAACACAACTGAATTTGCCAATTCACTTCGTTCAGTTAACGAATTATTAAAATACAGAAATTCCATTGTTGAACATTTTGCGAATTCTCAACTCGTAAATCTCTCTGGCTTTATTGGAGAACAATTAAATGAAGAGAAGCAGAAAGCAAAACTAATTTTACAAAGTGAGGAATGGAAAAAAGCCATTATTGAAATCGAAAACCACAAATATTTTAATGGCCAAATCGGGTTTTTATTAGATTGGTGCAAGGAGGAAGACAAGCCTAATTTGGATTTATTTAAGAAATATGCTGAAAAATCCGAAGCAATTTTTGGAGATATTGGATTGAATAATTTCGACAATTATCTCTTTGAAAGAGCATTATTAGCTACCGGAGATTATTTGTTGAAGAAAGGACAAAACTATAGTTTTCTAGTAGATAAAGACCGTGATATAAGTTGGAAAAGACTGCTAAGAGATAATAATGATAAAAGAAAAGTTCTGAAATCATTATTTGATTCTATTAACACAACTTATTTAAATCAAGATTTAAGAACTGTTATCGGCAATTTTAATGATAAAGGAGATTGGCGGTATCATTTCATAAAGCATCCGGAAATTTTTAAACAATGTGACAAGAATAAATTAATCAGGTGGATTGATGAGAAGGATATTCTTTTATTAGGTTCTTCAACTACAGCGGGCTATCATTCTGAGTATTATTCCTATTCGTTGTATCTCGATTTGAAAGGAAAAATTGACAATGCAAAGTATAATCCTCAGCAGGGGAAAGAGAACCCTAAAACATTCACGTTTGTCAAAAACAAAGAATATGCAGTTTCATTTGAACAAGGGAAATATAGAATAGCCGGTATAGATCCTGTGCCTGTTTTTGACAATCAAAATGAAGTCGTTGATTTTTTAGAAAAATTACTCAAAAGCTAAATGTCAAAGCGAGGCTACATATCACGTTACCTGCTGGTTTTAAAAAAGCTAAAACTAAAACCATATTCAACTTATGAGGAGTTACAAGCCTATATTGAAAATCAGGTTGACTATCTGCAAATGCAAGACGATACTTTGAATATCGGCTTCTCCAAGAGAACTTTTCAGAGGGACATTAAAGAAATCAGAAACCTTTTCGGAATTGACATTGAATATTCAAAATCACGGAAGGGGTATTTCATTTCTCAAAGCGAAATGGAAAACATGAGTTTTCAAAGGATGATTGAAGCGTTTGACATGTTCAATTCATTGAATCTTGCACAAGACCTTACGCCTTTTATCTATTTGGAAAAACGCAAACCACAGGGAACAGAAAACCTATACGGACTGCTTCATGCAATTAAAAATAAATTACAAGTAAAATTTTCCTATCAGAAATTTTGGGAAGAGGAACCAAATACGCGGACGGCAGAACCTTATGGTTTGAAGGAGTTTAAGAACCGTTGGTATATTATGGCAAATGACTTGGGTGATTCGCGGATAAAAAGCTTTGCCCTTGATCGGTTGACTGATCTAGACATTACAAAGAAGTCGTTTGAGTATCCAAAAACGTTCGACATTGAAGAAAGTTATCGCTACTGTTTTGGTATCATTAGCCCGGGCGGCCAAAAGCCGGAGGAAATAGTTTTATCATTTGACCCTTATCAGGGGAAATATATCAAGTCATTACCATTGCACAACTCACAACAAATTCTCATTGACAATGAAGATGAGCTGCAAGTAAAGCTTAACCTCTGTATTACTTTCGACTTTGTAATGGAACTTTTGTCTTTCGCAGATAATATGAAGGTGATAAAGCCAGAATCGTTAGTAAAGGAAATCAAGGAAGGACATGAGCGAGCCCTTAAGCTTTACAAAGAGTAGTGCCGCGGCTAACTAACCATTAGGGTCAAGCGTTAACACCAGATGAAAATTGACCTCAAGATTTTCATCTACTCTTACCAGACCCATCATTCGGGTTGGAGCCTCCAAATTGAAGTCCTTGAAAACAAAATTCCGCCCGCCTTTCAAATGTATAAGCCCATCGCTTTTTACTTCGATAGTACAATCAACATCAAACGGTTTTGTAATTCCGCCTAGGGAAATTTTAAGCTTGCCCTTAAACTGATCTTTTAAATTTGTGTAAACGGGTGTTCTTTCAAAGGAGATAAAGTAAATAGTTATGGTAGGATATTCAGTTGCCTTGATGGTCTTTGCAAAATCGCTTGTCATCACCTTCATTCCGCAATCAAAGGCTGCGGCTTCAAGAGCAACGAGTCCTTTTTCAAAAACAGGTTTAGCACCTATGCCACCCTCTCGTAAGACGAGCGTATCATTACCAGTGTACAACGAAACACATTGAAATGAATTAACATTGGTTTTACCAGAAACTATAAGTTGACTTGTAGGTTGAACGATAAAACGGTGAGTGAGCGAAGCAGCATCTTCATTTGGTTCGAAAAAACCAATTATAAAAAAAACAAAAATGCTTACAACTGCTTTCATTTGCCAGACCAATGTAATCAATGTTTAAAAAACGAAAAAGTTCCGACCAGTAGATCGGAACTTTTTAAAACCAGGTAATTTTTTTTAGAAGGAGATAGCACCCTGTATGACAAAGCCGTCAAATTTTCCTTGATAGAACCTATTGTTAGCACCAGTTGGCAGATAACCATCATAATTCTGTGTTACATATTCTGCTTTAAGCAAGATGTTGCGGGTAATGAACCAACCACCTGCTATAGCAGTACGGTCGATAGTCACATCATAAAGTGAGCCCGGGCTTGTTGCGCTTTGTCCTTCAGCCAAACTGGAGGTTACTTTAATGTAACGAGCTCCAATATAAAATTTTTCATTTTTTCCGAAGCGATAAAGGGCTTCACCTGCGGTCTGGTGAGTCTGACGATTTGTAAAATCTTCGGATCCCCAAGGCGTACCAGTGGTAACTTCTCCGTTTTCAAGAGAATTTTTTCCAAAGGCATATTCCCAGGTTCCAAATACTTCAAGGCCACCAAATTTTACAAATGGGTTCACCATAAAGGCTGTAACGTTATCGCGGTAGCCCGGATTGAAGCGACCTGAAGTAAAGTTTCCTGATAAAGTTACCGGAGCATTATCCATCACATACTGATAGTTAGATCCTGTGCGATCACCACTGAATATAGTGTTATTTGCAGAAGACTTGGTAGTCATAGCTGAACCTGTTAAACGCACGCGGAGATTATCTTGTAATTGTTTATCAAATCCAAGTTTACCATAAAGCGAAGGCTTACGTTTTGCACCCTCGGGAGTAGCAGGATCGGCCACGTTACCTTGAATTTCACCATCAGTAAATCCAAACATGGCAATAATTCCTTTGTTCTTATAATAGATCTCGGCACCAATTTCAGTGGTAAATTCATCCATGATGTTATTTTCAATCCAAGGATTCCACATAGTTTGGCCACCATCGCTTCTGCGGAAGTGAGCATCACCGTAATTAACTTCCATGTGACCTACTTTCAAGGTTAGGTTTTTCCAGAGATTATCCATGAACTCACTTTTCAGGAAGGTCACTTTGTCAACTTGTAAGTAGCCACCTTTTACCCAGAATTCATTGTGGTGGTGAGATGACATGTAAGAAACCAGGTTTAAGCTTACGCCATCATACAATTGCACATCAATGTTGAAGTTGGCTTGTGCCAGCGCAAATCCACCAGCCATTTCATATAATTTAGGAGTTGCGGGAGTTGGTGGTGGAGGTAATCCATTGCTGTGCTTTAAGTTTTGGTAGCCTTGAGTAAAACCAGCTCCAATACGAAGTTTGAAACCATCATAACCAACGGTATCTTCTTTTGTTGTTTCAAACACGTTAATACCACGTTGATCATAGTATCTGAAGTATTGCATAGTGGGTTGCTGCGCGAACGCGATCATACCCGCAAAAAGCAGCCCGAGTGTTATCACCAGGCTTTTAAAAGGAACCATTCTTGTTTTCATAGCTGTAGGCATTTTGGTTAATTCGTTTTTATTTAAAGTTTAGTTGGACTCAGGATTATTTCGAACGATAAGGTGATTTCGTCACCTGTTTTTACAGAGCCAAACATGAATGAGGGCGGCTCTACATTAAACTCGGTCATGATAATTTTTTTGGAACCTTTAAATTTCAGAGAACCATCACCTTGCACTTCAAAAGTTGCGTTAACCTGCACGGGTTTGGTTGTTCCGGCTATAGTAAGGCTGCCCTTGTTATCAATAGTTTTGCCATTGATAGTGGCGGAGGTTAGTTGAAATGTTATCAGTTTATTTTTATCGGTTTTCAATGAATTGTATGCATTCTTGTCCATTGCGCCTTTACCACTTTTTAAGCTCTCGGCAGGAATGCTAAGGTTTAGCGAGGTAAGCTTACTGGGAGTGCCCGCTGCGTCTGTTTCAAAGGCTGCCTGCAGGCTGGCCTGATTAGACGTCATTTCCCAATCGTGGAGAGTGGAGGTTCCTGTTATGCTAGTCAGTGGCGTGCCAGATACTCGATAATTTTGAGCCACTCCTGTGAGTGCAATCATTAGAATCCCAATGCATATAAAGAGCTGCCTTTTTATAAAGGTATTTTTTGATGGTTTCATCTTTTCAGTATTTTATTCCATTTGCTGTCACAAGATTACGCGGCTTGTTTCAAGCACAACATGAGGTTTACCCTATGGCGTCTATGATCTTTATCATGGAATAATTTTTTGAAAGGACTACGAAAAAAAATAATCCTACATAGTATGCATGCAGAACATATTTTTTATATCTTCGGCATCGTTTGCATTCAATGAAAAGAGAAGAAACCATAGATTATAATATAAAGGCAGCCTGGCATGGCATTGCCCGCATGTATAATCAGCAGGCGTTGAAGTACAAGGGAACCATGTCAATTGGCTTTGCACTATTGAACATTCATTCGGAAGGAACCCCAGCAACGAAGATCGGGCCCATGATGGGGCTTGAGCCACGCAGCGTTACGCGATTGTTAAATTCTATGGAAGAAAAAGGGTTGATCTATAGACAATCCGATAAATTAGACAAACGGTGTGTACGAATTTTCTTAACCAAAGAAGGCAAACAACATAAAGAGAAGTCGAAAGAAACGGTGCTTCGGTTTAACGAAGTTGTAAGGGAAGAGATTTCGGGTAAAAAATTGAATGTTTTTTTTGAGGTGCTGCAGGAGATAAATAGAATGATCGAGAAGAATAATATTTACGAAAGGGCAATACAATAACATTATGAATAGATCAATTCGAAAAGTAGCTGTACTAGGTTCAGGCATTATGGGTTCACGCATTGCGTGTCATTTTGCTAATATTGGAGTAGAAGTCATTCTTCTGGATATTGCCCCGCGAGAACTCTCTGAAGATGAAAAGAAGAAAGGGCTAACACTCGATCATCCTTTAGTAAAAAACCGGATTGTTAAAAGTGCCTTTGAAGCGACACTTAAAGCAAATCCGGCACCGCTATTCAGCAAGAAATTTGCATCGCGCATTACACTTGGGAATTTTACAGATGACATGGCCAAGATCGCAACCTACGACTGGACAATTGAAGTTGTTGTAGAAAATCTTGATATTAAAAAGAAAGTTTATGAACAAGTAGAAAAGTATAGAACACCGGGAACATTAATCACCTCAAATACGTCAGGCATTCCTATTCACCTAATGGCAGAGGGAAGAAGCGAAGATTTTCAAAAACATTTTGCCGGAACACACTTCTTTAATCCGCCCCGATATTTAAAGTTGTTGGAGATAATACCAACTGCGAAAACAGATCCGGCAGTGACAAAATTCTTAATGCATTACGGAGATCTTTTCTTAGGTAAGACTACTGTGCTTTGTAAGGACACGCCAGCCTTCATTGGTAACCGGGTGGGCATTTTTGGTTTATTGAAAGTAATAGACTCCATGCAGAAGTTTGATCTTAATATAGATGAAATTGATAAACTAACCGGACCCGTAATTGGAAGACCTAAGTCCGCAACCTTTCGCACATCGGATGTAGTGGGATTAGACACACTCGTAAAAGTTTCGAATAATCTTTATGCCGGCCTTGTTAATGATGAAGGGCGCGAAATGTTTAAGCTGCCCGAAGTAGTTACCAAACTTGAGCAGAATAAATGGTTGGGCGACAAAACAGGTCAGGGTTTTTATAAGAAAACAAAAAACGCAAAAGGTGAAACGGAGATCTTAACGCTCGATCTAAAAACCTTAGAATATAAACCTAAGGCCAAGGCAAAATTTGCCACGCTTGAAACAACCAAGACAATTGATAATCTCAAAGAGAGATTTAAAGTATTACTGGCGGGCAAAGATAAAGCAGGCGATTTTTATCGCGATGCATTTTATGATTTGTTTAAGTATGTAAGCAACCGCATTCCTGAAATCAGTGACGAGTTATTTAGAATTGATGATGCCGTAAGCGGTGGATTTGGTTGGGAGCTTGGTCCGTTTGAAACCTGGGATGCAGTAGGAGTTGAAAAGAGTATTCCTTTAATGGAATCAACAGGCTATAAACCCAATCAATGGGTGTATGATATGTTGGCCAGTGGTAATAAGTCTTTCTATAAAGTAGAAGGCGGCCAGAAGAAGTATTACGACATTCCAAGCAAGACTTATAAATCAATTCCCGGCAGAGAAAGCTTTATTATTCTGGAAAGCAAAAGCGAAAATGTTGTTTGGAAAAATGCCGATTCAAAAATCACAGACATTGGAGATGGCGTTATCAACTTCTCGTGGAGTTCAAAAAGTTATACATTAGGCAGCAGCGTCATTGAGGGTTTAAACAAATCTATCGATCTGGCTGAAAAAGAATATAGAGGCTTAGTGATTGGACACCAAGGCGCAGATTTTTCATTAGGCGCTAATCTTGGCTTAGTGTTTATGTATGCCATTGAACAGGATTATGATGAGATTGATTTCATGATCAAAGCATTTCAAAATTCTGTAATGCGTATACGATATTCTTCCATTCCGGTAGCAGTGGCTCCGCAAGGTAGAACACTTGGTGGTGGATGTGAGATGACCATGCATGCCGATATCGCGCAGGCCGCAGCCGAAACCTATATAGGTTTAGTGGAAGTAGGCGTAGGTCTAATCCCTGGTGGGGGCGGTACCAAAGAGTTTACAAAACGCGTAAGTGACGCCATGCAGGAAGGCGATGTTGAATTAAATGCACTGCAAAATGCGTTTATGACTATTGCTACTGCAAAGGTTGCAACATCAGCGGAAGAAGCACGCGAGTTAGGAATTCTGAAAAAATTGGATCGCGTGTCGATGAATAAGGATCGCCAGATTGCCGATGCAAAACAAGCCGTACTTGATTTGGTTGAGGCCGGATACACAAAACCAATTGAGGCAACAAACATTAAAGTAGAAGGTCGCACCGGGCAAGCACTTTTCCTTGCGGGATTGCAAGGCATGTTGATGGGTCGGTACATCAGTGAGCATGATGCTAAAGTGGCGAAGTGGATTGCCAACATTATGTGTGGCGGAGACCTAACATCACCACAAGAGGTGAGTGAACAATACTTACTTGACTTAGAACGTGAGGCATTCTTATCACTGACTGGCGAAAAGAAAACATTGGAACGAATTCAGGCAATTTTAACTGGCGGTAAACCACTCCGTAATTGACAGTTGACAAAAGAGCAATTGACAATGGCGGCACAAACCTTTAGAGATTTAACAGTTTATAAAAAAGCATTTTCATTGGCAATGGAAATTTATAAGATATCAAAAACATTTCCCTCGGAGGAGAGATATTCATTGACAGATCAAATGAGAAGATCTTCAAGATCTGTTTGCTCATGCACTGGAGAAGCCTATAGAAAGCGTCAGTACGAAGCACATTTTATAAGTAAATCTTCCGATGCTGATATGGAAAACACGGAAACAAGAGTTTGGTTAGATTTTTCCGTTGCCTGCAATTATATCTCAAAAGAAGTTTGGAGCGAACTCGATGAAAGAGCAATTGAGGTAGGCAAACTTTTAAATCATATGATGGAGAACCCAAAAAAATATTGTAGAAACACAAAGATCTAGTGCACAACGTTGTCAATTGAAATCATTGTCAATTGTCAACTTTTAAAAAATGAGACATAATTAAATTTAATGACATGGACGCATACATTGTAGCAGGTTTTAGAACCGGAGTAGGCAAAGCAAAAAAAGGTGGGTTTCGATTTACCCGACCCGATGATCTTGCCGCAGATGTAATTAAGCATTTGGTGAAATCCATTCCCGGATTAGAAAATAAAATGGTTGATGATCTCATTGTTGGCAATGCCGTGCCCGAAGCCGAGCAAGGCATGCAAATGGGACGAATAATTTCATTGCTTGCTCTAGGATTAGACGTGCCCGGCATGATAGTTAATCGCTATTGTGGTTCGGGTGTTGAAACAATTGCTATTGCAAGTCACCGAATTCAAGCTGGACAAGCTGATGTTATTATTGCAGGCGGTACCGAATCAATGTCGTTAGTGCCAACCATGGGAATAAAAACAGCATTGAATTATGAGATTGCCAAAAACCATCCAACCTATTATACAAGCATGGGACTTACTGCTGAGGAAGTTTCCAAGCAATTTAAAATTACGCGTGAGGAGCAAGATCAGTTTGCTTATGAATCGCACATGAAAGCTGCGGCCGCATGGAAGGAAGGAAAATTTAAAGATGAAGTTGTTCCCATCACGGTAAAAGAGGTGTATGTAGATGAGAACATGAAAAAGAAAACCCGCGAGTTTGTAGTGGCGACAGATGAAGGCATTCGTACCGATACAACGGTTGAAGGTCTCTCAAAATTAAGACCTGTATTTGCTGTTGGGGGATCTGTAACCGCGGGCAATTCTTCTCAAACTTCGGATGGGGCTGCCTTTGTTGCAGTAATGAGTGAGCGCATGGTTAAGCAATTAAACTTAACACCCATTGCGCGCATGGTTAGTTATGCTACAGCAGGTGTTGATCCGCGTATTATGGGTATTGGTCCGGTAGCAGCAATACCAAAAGCATTAAAGATTGCAGGCCTGAAACTTGATGACATTGATTTGATTGAATTGAATGAAGCCTTTGCAGCCCAGTCATTAGCGGTTGTTAAAGAGCTTAATATCGACCGTAAAAAATTGAACGTCAATGGCGGAGCGATTGCAGTGGGTCATCCACTCGGCTCTTCGGGAGCAAGACTATCAGTGCAATTGTTTAATGAACTGAGACGCCAAAATAAAAAGTATGGTATGGTTACAGCCTGCGTAGGTGGCGGACAAGGTGTAGCCGGAATTTATGAGTTGTTAAGTTAGTTGTTAGTTATTCTTTGATCGAATGGCAGAGATAGTTTCATATAAAGATTTAGACGTTTGGAAGAATAATAGGCTTCTGGTAAAAAGTGTTTATCAATTGTCGAAGCTTTTTCCAAAGGATGAACAATATGGACTAACCAATCAGATAAGACGAGCAGCAGTATCTGGTCCATCCAATATTGCCGAAGGTTGTGGACGTAATCACTTCAAAGATTCTATCCAATTCTTTTTCATTGCACGGGCTTCACTTTATGAATTGGAAACACAGCTAATTGTTGCGAATGATTTAGAGTACATTTCTGAGCTACAATTAACTACAATACTGGAACAAGTAACACGATGTAAAAAATTAATAAACGGATTCATCAATTATTACCAAAAGCAAACGAATAACCATCAACCAACAACGATTAACGAAACTATAGAAGAATATGGAAACAGCAACAAAAACTAACCAGGCAATTAAAGGTGGAGAATTTCTGATTCGCGAGACAGAAGCGCACGAAATATTTATTCCGGAAGATTTTACTGAAGAGCAAAGAATGATTGCTCAAACATGTAAAGACTTTTTGAAACAGGAAATACATCCAATCCTCGATCAGATCGATTCAATGAAAGACTTAACCCTTATGCCTAAGTTAATGGATAAGGCAGGGGAGCTCGGTCTTCTTGGAACATCAGTACCACAAGAACTTGGTGGTTTTGGTATGGACTTCAACACAACAATGCTCGTGGCTGAGGTAATGGGTGCAGGCCATTCTTTTGCGGTGGCTATTTCAGCGCATACTGGTATTGGTACACTTCCAATTTTGTATTACGGTAATGATGCTCAAAAGAAAAAATATATTCCCAAGCTTGCTTCTGGTGAGTATAAGGCTGCGTATTGTTTAACCGAACCCGATTCTGGTTCGGATGCAAACTCTGGAAAGACAAAAGCAAAATTAACAGCAGATGGTAAGCATTATGTAATTAATGGCCAGAAGATGTGGATCACTAACGGAGGCTTTGCGGATGTGTTTGTTGTGTTTGCCAAAATTGATGATGATAAAAATTTAAGTGCATTCATTGTAGAGAAAGCCTTTGGTGGCATTACCATGAATGAGGAGGAGAAGAAAATGGGGATTAAAGGATCATCTACCCGACAAATCTTTTTCAACGATTGTAAGGTGCCAGTAGAGAATTTATTAAGCGAACGGGAGAATGGATTTAAGATCGCGGTAAACATCTTAAATATTGGTCGTATAAAACTTGGCGTGGCTGCAGTGGGTGGAAGTAAGATGGCCATTTCAAAAGCCATAAAATATGCAACTGAGCGCAAACAATTTGGTGTAGCGATTTCAACTTTTGGAGCGATTCAGCATAAGATAGCCGAAGCAGTTATAAGAATTTTTGCATCGGAATCTGCGCACTACCGGGCTGGACAAAATATTGATGATGCTTATAATGCATTAGTTGCTGGCGGAATGGATTCTGCAAAAGCAAGACTAAAATCATTGGAGGAATTTGCTATTGAGTGTGCAATTTTAAAAGTGCATGGTTCTGAAGTGTTGGATTTTAATGTTGACGAGGGCGTTCAGATTTATGGGGGCATGGGTTTTTCTGCGGAAGGCCCGATGGACCGCGCCTACCGAGATGCAAGAATTAACCGAATCTTTGAAGGCACCAATGAAATCAACCGCTTGCTTACGATAGACATGTTATTGAAGCGCGCCATGAAAGGTCATCTTGATTTAATGAATCCTGCAATGGCGGTTCAAAAAGAGTTGATGTCTATACCAGACTTTGGATCATCGGATGATACTGCTCTATTCGCAAAAGAAAAGAAAGCTTTGCGCAATTTGAAGAAAGCAGGCTTGATGGTATCCGGAGCGGCCATACAAAAGTTTATGGCTAAGCTTTCCGATGAGCAGGAGATACTTATGAACCTGGCCGATATGCTGATTGAAGGCTATGTTGCTGAATCCGTTATTCTCCGAGTAGAAAAATTGATTAGCATACGCGGTGAGAAAGCGTGTGAGTTGGAAAAGGAGATGGCTATCATTTATTTGCACCGTGCGATTGAATTGGCCGCTGCTGCTGGTAAGAGTGCGATTACTTCTTTTGCTGAAGGCGATGAACAACGCCTGATGTTAATGGGCTTGAAACGCTTCACGAAAATCGATCCCTACAACCTTAAAGAAGCAAGAAGGAAAGTAGCAAAAGTTGCTATAGAGAAAGGCGAGTATCCTTTTTGAGGATTTAGTCCTTATCACTTAGTAATGAAAAAACCCAGAAGAAATTCTAGGTTTTTTTATTTTATCAGCACAACTATTCGCCTTTCAAAGTATCGGCTGGATTAGTCATTGCAGTTTTATAAATCTGTGATGCAATCGTTAAAATTCCCAATGCTAATAATACAATTGTGCTGATGGCAACATCCCAGGCAGAAATGTTTACGCTATAGTATTGTAGTTGAGGTAGCATTTTAGAAAGAATAAAAACTGTGATTGGTGCCGAAATAAGTATCGCCCATACCAAAAGCTTCAAGTAATCTTTGGTTAGCAGTAATGCAAGGTTGTAAACATTGGCCCCCATAACTTTGCGAATGCTAACTTCTTTTGTTTTTGTTTCTGAGGTATAAACAACCATACCCAGCATGCCCAGTAAAGAAATAGTAATAGCCAATAGTCCAAGAAAGCCGACAATTTTTAAAAGCACCTGGTAAGTTAGATATGATTCGTTTATCTCATCTTCAAAAAACTTGCCTTCAAATTTCTTAATCGTTGATAATGACTTCCAGATGGTTTCCATATTGGTGAACAAACCAAATACATCAGAGGTGGTGACGTGCAGGTTTGCGTATTGATAGGCCGAGGGATTAGTTCTAAAAATGAATTCCTTTATAGGATAGCGCAACGGGGCAAAATGAAAATTCTTCAGCACACCAATAACTTCCAACTCTTGCCCATCTATATTGAAAGTTTGTCCAATTGCATCTATTGGGTTTTGTAGATTATAATGTTTTATGAACTCTTCATTAACAATGATGTGCCGCTCGCGCTGCTGCGATTCACCCGAAAAGTTTTGACCGGCTAAAAATTGAAATCCAAAATTGGAGATGTATTGAGTGTCAATAAATTGTTGTGATACTTCTGTGGAATCACTTTCACCGGAATGAATCCATGTAGTGGGTGAGCCGAGCCCCATTAACCCTGAAGAAAAAGAAATAGACTGAACTTCGGCCAATTTTGAAAATTCCCCTTTGAAAACCAGAGCATCCACATCCTGAAGTGGAACATCGATGATGTTCTTCTTTTGAAAGCCAAAATCAAAATTGAGCGAATATTGGTATTGTCGGTTAAAAACAATCAGCGAAAGAATGAAGCCAAACGAAAGTGCAAACTGAAACACAGTAAGTACCTTTCGTACACGCATGCCTGAGGTGCCGCGGGCATTAATCTTATTTTTGAGTGCCAGAATTGGATTTAATCTTGAAAAGTAAAGTGCAGGAAAAATTCCAGCAACAAGTCCTGTACCTAAAGCGAATAACATAAACAAGACCACCGTGCGCCAGGTAAGGCTTAAGTCAATTGAAGCGGAGGCCACCATCATACTCTGAAACTCTGAGCGAATCAAAACAAAGAGAAGAAGCGCACCAAGTAACGATACCATGGCGATCACTACGGTTTCAGTAATGAATTGAAAAAAGATTTGACTGTTTACACAACCCATCGTTTTGCGAAGTCCAATTTCTTTAGAACGTTTTAATGCACGCGCAATGGAAATATTGGTGTAGTTAAAGCATGCCGGTAGTAGAATAAGAATGGAAATGATAGCAAAGACAATCATACCCGAAGCTTCCCATTTAGGTCCGATGGCATTTCGATAATCAGGACCCATGGTAATATCATCAAGGGATTGAGAGTTAAAGGATACTTTGATCGGTGATCGGTTGTCAATGGGAGTCTTAATATGATCAAGATACTTTTGTAATATAGATTGTTTCGTGGTTTCGGATAACAGTACATAAACGTATTGATTGCGATAGTTTGTCCATTGATCGGTTAGCGAAAGTTGTGATTCGGGAAGTGTACTATAAGAAATCAATATTTCAAACTTAAGGTGCGAGTTGACAGGATGATCTTTCATAACTGCTCCAATCTCTAATAAGCCGCCTTGATCTAATTCAAGCATTTTGCCAACCACATCAGTAGTATTGAAAAATTTAATTGCTGCCGATTCAGTAATGATAATAGTATTGGGTTTACTCAAAGCTGACTCTCCATTTCCTGCCGTGATAATATAAGTGAATACGTTTAAAAAATTCGGTTCAGCATAGTATCCTTGCAGTGGAAGTATTCCATTATCCATTATCACTTCTTCATTGAATCCAGAATGAATTCGAACCACTTCCCGAGCGTCAGGAAAACTCTCGCGGAGTTTGTCAGCTAAAACAATAGGAGCCGTGGCGTATTCTGCCGCTTCAAACCCTTCGGTTCGTGATGTCACAATGGTATAGATATTATCCTTGTTTACCTGAAAACTATCGTAAGTGCTTACATAACTTATCAGGGAGATAAACAATAAACTGACGGACATACCGACAGCCAAACCAAGCACATTAAGAATTGAAAAATACCGATATTGGTAAAGGTTGCGTATAGCTACTTTTATATAGTTACGAAGCATATCAAGGGAGAATGAAGTGGAGGAATACGAACTAGGAGCTGCCTTTTGTTTTCGCCTTTTAATAGCGTATGAAAAAATCAGTAATAAAGTTTGTCTCCAATAAATGATCTTAGCTTTCGCTGGAGATTTTGTTTTTAGATTCTGATAAAACCATTCGTCTAAATCACCCACCAAATCCTCCACCTTTGCTTGGCCACAATACCAATCAAAAAATCTTCGGGCTAACTTTGGAGGCTGTTGTTTCATTCGTTGGTTGATAACGTTACTTTAGATAAACTCCACAACTCATCGCGCAAGCTTTTACTTTCGGCAACAGTTTTTTTGCCTGCTCGAGTTATTTCGTAAAATCGCTTGCTCCTTCCGCCTCGCTCTTGCGTAGCGCCACCCAACCACGATTTCAAAAATTCCTTTTCTTCCAGACGTGTGATAGTTGAGTGTAATGCACCGATGCTGATTTTGCGGTTACACCGCGATTCAATATCCTGCTGGATGGAAACTCCATAGGCTTCTTGCCCCAGAGTTGCTATAGTAAGGAGCACGAGTTCTTCAAATTCACCGAGATATACTTTCATAATAGTTTGAAAATTTGTTGGATTAACGAAAGTAATAATTATTTGTTTCTTGTTTTAAGAAGAAATACTTCGATAAAATTTTATCAGCAATAATTAGTGTGCGTTTTTAGAAAAAGCACTGTTCATTTTTCAACAGTTTAGATCAGCAAGAATCAGGCAGACCCCTTATTTACGTTTATTTTTCAACATTTTAGTTGTGAGAATTTTTTGAATGGTTTTTGTTGCGAGAAGTGAAACACCAAGACTATGAATCGATCATCATCCATTCTCATTGCTATCATCCTGGTTTTTACATTTCCACTTTGGTTTGGATTGGGTCTGGGCTTTATAGGATTAGTCGTTGGTTTGATTGTTGGAGCCATTGGAATAGTGGCGGGAGTATTTGGTGCAATCATTGGCGTGATTGCCGGAATTTTTAAGGCAATCTTTCAAGGCATTTTTGGTTGGGGCCATCACTGGAATTTTTTTCCGCACATTCATTTTAATGGATTTGTTTTCTTCTCCATCATAATTGTGGTTGCCTTGCTTATTTCAAAACGAAAGAAAACTTAACCACAGAGGACGCGGAGTTTAACTGAAGGGCATCTCTAAAAACCCTTGCACTCATTACCTCAACCTCTGCCCCTTCTCCAAAAGAGAAGGGTAAGCGGAGTTTTTAGAGATGCCCTGAATTATTTAAAAACACGCTAAAATTTCTCTGCGCTCTCTGTGGTTAAACGGATCAATATTTCAAATCCAACCGCATCAACTGTAAATGATTGGCGAGCGCGACATGCCAGAGTTGATCAGCATCCCATTTGTTTCCAAGAAATATATTGCCATACTCCAGATGTTTGATGTAAAACTTAAACACAGGCTCATCGGCCGGAATAGTTTTTATTTGAGACTCTCCGTTCACTAAAACTACTGAGGCAATAGAGTTTGCTATTTGAGAGAGATCATACTCAAGAATTTTCTTTGCAATCTTACCTTGTGTGTGAATAAACCGCAATACAGTAATAAAACCTTTTCGTTCCAGTTCCCGATCATCAAGCGAAGGATCAACCAATTCATACTTCACTGGAAAATATTTCTTTAGAAGTTGAACAAGAATGGTGTCTTCTTTTGCGGTTCCAAATTTTGGCACAGCCACTCGAAATGATTTTACCATGGCCGTATAGGTTTCACTTCTTCTACCCGTAAAATATTTAATAGGTATGTCCTGTTCAGGAAAATTGTTGATCAATAAATTTTGCTTCTTCAAATTGCTCATGGCAAATCGATAAATAGTCATCAGCAATTCTTTTAGCACGGTTCCTTTTTGTTGCCAGGCTATGGATTCTTTTCCGATTAAATCTCCCTTGCCATTAAATCGCACGAATGTGAATGAATAGTCGCTCTTCTTGCTGAAGAAAATAAGAAATGAAATCTGCCGTGCGATCAAAAAATTTGAAAACGCTTTTTCCGGGTCTACCCCAGCAAGAATATCGTTGCTATTGAAATAGGCTACTGCATCAATGCCCGTTTGTTGAAATACAGTTTGAGTGTCTTCAAGGTCTTTTTGGGATAGATCATCATCAAACAAAACGACAGAACGCCCAGCCAATAGACCTTCGGGTATTATTTCCGAGTAAGAAATTCGCTTCAGCAATATATCGACCTCGAGCTCGGGTTGGGCGGTGGTGTTTGCGTATACCGATAAGAAAACTAAAAGGGGGAATATTCTTTTCAAAACACTTAACTTTTGATCATAACGATCTTTATATAAACTCTATTGCCAATCACACGCCAATATACAAACCATCAGCTTCTTCTTTTATAGGATAACAAGCTACATCGACCGATCGCTGTTGATATTCCCTGCCTGTTTTGAGATTAAATTGATAACCGTGCCAAGGACAAATGACTTCACCAATATGATTCACTTTTCCTTTGCTGAGTGATTCGCCATTATGTGTGCAAGTGTCGCTTACTCCGTAAATCGTGTCACCTTGCTTCACCAAGCAGATTCGTTTTCCATCAACTACCAATAGTTGCGGCTTGTTTTCCATCAACCGATCATTGGCCGCATTTCTATCGGCAAAGATTTTCACCCATCTCATGGAATATTCTTTTGTGTCAGCACAGTTTCTTTATACCTTGATTTTCTTAATTCCTCAAACCTATGAAGAAATTCTGTTTTACGGCTTGTTTATCACTTGCTGCAATATTAGGGATGGCGCAAATCGATGCCAAGCTGAAAGCTAAACTTGATCAACAGGTTAAGGACCTGGAGCCGAAAATCATAGAATGGCGCAGGTATTTTCATGAACACCCTGAACTATCCAATAGCGAATTAAAAACAGGTGAGCGAATCGCCAACCAATTAAAAGCATTAGGACTTGAAGTTCAATATCCGGTTGCAAAAACAGGAGTTGTAGCAATATTGAAAGGGAGCAAGCCAGGACCCGTTGTTGCTTTGCGCGCTGATATTGATGGCTTGCCAGTTACCGAACGAAATTCATTGCCCTTCGCATCAAAAGTAAAAGTACCGTTCAATGGACAAGAAACAGGAGTGATGCACGCTTGTGGTCATGATGCTCACATGGCTATTTTATTGGCGGTGGCAGAAATTCTTTCAAAAAATAAAAATGAATTGAAAGGAACCGTAAAATTTATTTTTCAACCGGCAGAAGAAGGTGCGCCTGTTAGCGATGGTGTATCAGGTGCAGAATTAATGGTGAAAGAAGGTGTGCTTGAAAACCCGAAAGTAGATGCAATTTTTGGATTGCACATTCAATCCTTGTTGCCCTCTGGTCAGTTGGCATATCGCTCTGGCGGATTGATGGCTTCGGTAGATGGTGTGAATATTAAAGTTATAGGGCAAGGCGCGCATGGTGCTACTCCGTGGGATAGCGTGGATCCAATTGTAATCTCTGCGCAAATTATTACCGGACTGCAAACAATAGTGAGCAGGCAAACTGAACTAACCAAAGCAGGAGCAGTAATTACTATTGGCAGCATGCACGCGGGTATTCGCAGAAACATTATTCCCGAAGAAGCATTATTGGAGGGAACCATTCGTGCCTTTGATGACGAAATGCAGAAAAAAATTCATCGGGATATAATTCGCACCGCTACCAAAATTGCCGAAAGTGCTGGCGCGAAAGCAGAGGTTGATATTCAAATCATGTATCCGGCAACAGTAAATGATCCTACGTTAACAGAGCAAATGGCGCCAAGTTTAGTGCGTGCCGCGGGCGCAGAAAATGTAAAGATCACCGTGCCTGTTACCATGGCCGAAGACTTTTCTTTTTTTCAACGTGAGGTGCCAGGTTTTTTCTTTTTTCTAGGGGCGTATCCAACGGAGATGAAATTAGAGAGACAACCCACGCATCACACAGCCGATTTTATGATTGATGAAAAAGCAATGACAACAGGAGTTAAAGCCTTTCTCAATCTTACGCTGGATTATATGAATGCAAAGAAGTAGAAAGAGTTGTCAACATGCCAGATTCTTCGGCAATTTTTTTCTGTGTAAATTTGAATTATGATTGAGTTGCTCAATAAGAAAATGCCAGCCGTACTCCAATTGCTTAGAAAGCACAAAGTAAAACGTGCTTATGCTTTTGGATCTGCTATAAAAGGAAATTTTAAAGCAACCAGTGATATTGATTTGTTGATTGCCTTTGAAGATTATCTTGATCCGGTAGAGTATGGCCAACATTATTTTGACCTGGCAGATCAATTAGAATCTTTATTAGAAAGATCAGTTGATTTGATTACTGAATCTTCTCTTAAGAACCCTTACTTTATAAAGAGTATCAACGAGTCAAAGATTCCTTTATACGAGTGATGCAATTAAAAAGTCATTAACTGACACTTTAATGTGTATCGATGGGATTAATTTTCATTTACAAGGAAAGCGGGATTTTAATTGGTATCAAAATTCACTTACGGTAAAAAGGGCAGTTGAACGCGAATTAAGTATAATAGGAGAGGCTGTTAATAGAATACTAAAGACGGATAAAGATTTTCCCCTCAGTAAAGCCCCAGAAATAATTGGATTTAGAAACCGAGTAATTCACGCGTATGATGCAGTTGACGACAACTTGGTTTGGAAGATGATAATAAAGGATCTTCCGGTTCTCCATCAAGAAGTTCTCAAATTAATTTAAATCTATAGCCATGAAAAAACTTTTCACTTTCCTTTTCTCCTTAGCAATCATCAATTCATTCGCACAGTTAAATCCTAAACTGCAAGCAAAAATAGATCAACAAGCAAAGGAACTTGAGGCGAACGTAATTCAATGGCGTAGACATTTTCATGAGTTTCCTGAACTTTCAAATCGCGAAGTAAAAACTGGAGCCTATATAGCCGAGTATTTAAAAAAACTTGGGCTTGAGGTTCAATATCCAGTGGCTAAAACCGGAGTGGTTGCTTTATTAAAAGGTGCAAAGCCCGGGCCTGTAATTGCGTTGCGCGCAGATATTGATGCGTTGCCCGTAACCGAACGCAATAGTTTACCATTCGCATCAAAAGTTAAAGCCACTTACAACGGACAAGAGACTGGTGTAATGCATGCGTGTGGCCACGATACGCACACCGCTATTTTAATGGGCGTTGCCGAAATCTTATCAAAGAACAAAGCTGACTTGAAAGGAACGGTGAAATTTATTTTTCAACCAGCCGAAGAAGGTGCTCCTGCAGGTGAAGAAGGTGGAGCTGCATTGATGGTGAAAGAAGGTGTGTTGGAGAATCCTAAAGTGGATGTGATTTTTGGAATGCACATTATGTCAATTGCTCCGCTGGGAGTTATTACGTACAAACCTGCGGGCATGATGGCCGCGGCCGATTGGTTTTCAATAAAAGTGAAAGGTCGACAAGCACATGGCTCAGCTCCGTGGATGAGCATAGATCCAATCGTTGTAAGCGCGCAAATAATAACGGGTCTTCAAACTATTGTTAGTCGGCAAATAGATTTAACAAAAGAAGCAGCGGTAATTACCATAGGTATAATTCAATCAGGTATTCGTGAAAACATTATTCCTGAAGAGGCTGTGATGGCAGGAACAATTAGAACATTGGATGTTGAAATGCAGGATAAAATTCATGAAAAGATTAGGCTAACTGCTACCAAGATAGCAGAGAGTGCCGGGGCAACGGCTGAAGTTACGATTGATAAAAAATTTCC
>Ga0163148_10000436_pt1 | contig 56274 bp, 47 predicted proteins | sample OliLakLV19MP7P2_FD_148606 | JGI IMG/M metagenome (GOLD analysis project Ga0163148, IMG submission 148606) | Freshwater microbial mat bacterial communities from Lake Vanda, McMurdo Dry Valleys, Antarctica- Oligotrophic Lake LV.19.MP7.P2 | ecosystem: Environmental > Aquatic > Freshwater > Lake >... | reverse complement strand
GGAGGCTACCTGAATCGAAAGCAAGACTTTCCGCCCGGCAACATGGTCTTGTGGCGCGGCATGTCCAGGCTCACCGACATCCACCTCGGATACTGCCTGGCGAAAGATGTGGGTAATTGAAAGGTTCACATAGCGCTCACCCGTTCATGCGTGTCGCGAATGCCAGTGGAGCGAACGCTCGCTCAATCTACACGTCGCGGAGTGTCGTACGGGACAACCCGAGTTAACCCGATCCGCCGGCAATTAGACTAGACCACTCGGCCCGTCGCGACAGCGGAAAGGCTATTGAACGAAAACCCAAGCGGGCCAAAGCTCTTCTGCACGGCGGCCAGGCCGTCGCGGAGAAACAGCAGATCGCCGCCGCCGGACATGAACGACGCGCCCATTTCCAAAATCCGGCGGACGTGCTCGATGCTCAATCCCGGCATCCCCCAACGCTTGCCGGCAGTCTTGGCAGCGGCCGCAACCCGTCGCGTGGCGTCGGTGATCAGCGGGTGATCCATCTGCCCCGGAATGCCGGCCAGGACGCTGAAGTCGCCGGGGCCGAAAAATACGCCGTCGACCCCGTTGACCTTGACGATTTTCTCGACCTGATCCAGTGCGGCAACGTCTTCGACCTGAATGAACAGGAACGTCTCGATGTTGGCGTGCCGAATGTACTCCGGTAGTTCTACGCCGGCATAATCGCCGTCGGCATTACCGCTGTCGCAACCGCGCTTCCCGAGCGGGGCGAATTTGACGTTGGCCACGACCTCTGCGGCTTCGTGTGCATCGGCGCAGCGAGGGTACATGATTCCCGTCGCGCCAGCTTCGAGCAGGCGCTGCATCCTCATGAATTCGCCGCGCGCCGGTCGGGCGATCACGTCGGTGTTGCCGGCGCGCGTGGCGCGAATGATCTCTCGCGCCACATCCATCGACCGGGGCGTGTGCTCCATGTCTAGCCAGATGCAATCGAAGCCGAACAGTGAGATGACTTCGGCGATCGTCGGGTCGTTTAACGCCGTTGCGATGCAAAGCGCAGGTTGACCCGAAAGCCATTTTGAACGGACGGTGCTTTTTCTCATGTTTGAACTGCCAGTGTCGAAATCCAAGTGTCGAGATCACTTTTTCGGTGCGGGAAATTCTGCGCTGCCAAAGAAAGGCCCCTTACCAAAGAACTCTGCCACCGCGGGATCGAAGCCGTCGGAACGATAGACGATGATTCCATCACAACCAATTTTTCGCTGGATTTCGACACGCCTGGCCCATTCGCTGATCGTCCACCGTTCGTGTACTTCCGGCATCCCGCCCAGCGCCGGGATGTAGACCGTTTTGTTGCGCGCGAAGATGTCGCGCTGTTGCGCGAGCATCTTCAGGTTCAACGATCGATCGTCATAGTTCATGGGCGTTGCGTAGTCGAGCCACGCCGCCGACACCGGCCAATTCTGCCCATAGTGGTAACAATCGTCAGGTTCGGAAATCAAGCAGGCGATGACGGACATCCGGGGCTTGACCTGCTTTACCGCGTCGCGGACCCGCTTCACCAGCTTACCGACGTTCTCGGCGCGGTACTCCTGAATCTTCGCCCACTTTGCAGGGTCGCGGCTGGCGTCGCCGCCGACGAAGATGTCGATGTTGTATCGATGCAGAATCTCGTCGCGATTGCGCTGATCGTAGTTCAGCGATGTTTCGGTCGGATAGCGAATGTAATCCAGTCCGATGCCGTCAAGGTCATAGGTGCCGGCCAGCTCGACAAACAATTTTACGATGAAATCGCTGACGTCCGGATTCGCCGGGTCGAGGAACGTCGGCATGCTCGGATCGGGTCCGGTGGCGAACCAGTCGCGGTGCTTGCTGTAAAGACTATCCGGCCCGGACGGCGGATTGCTCGTGCCGTAGAGCGCGGCGATGTAGCCGAACGACTTGAACCCGCGCCGCTTCGCCGACTCGATCGAATACTTCAGCGCATCAAACTGTTCCCACCCAGGTTCGATCGGCAGGAGCTTTGAATGATGGATCACGCTCATCCATGAACCCAGTGAATGCAACGTAGCGTTTCCGCCCATTCGCCGGAGTGTTTCAAACGACGCGTCGCATTCCTCGGCGGTTTTGCCAAGGCCGGCGTGGTAGAGCATTCGTGCTTCGACGGTCGCGTCGGTCATTGCGGCAGGAAACATCGCCTTCCACACCGGATGACTCACCGCAGCGGCGGCGGCGGCCCACGCCTCTTTTGCAGGCACAATTTCCGGCGGGTCGGATTGCAGATGCCGTTTCGCCACGGCCAGCTTTGCCTCGGCTTCGTTGACCGATGAGTCTACATTGCCAATGCGGTGGAGTTGCCCCTGGAGGTCTTCCACCTTTGCCATCAGCAAGGCTTCGGGTTTGAGTTGTGGTGCGCTGGTGACCTCCACCTGGTCAATCACCATTCGTCCGCTGCTGAATTTGCCGGTCAGGCTGATTTGAACCATGTCGATCTCGGCGGGGTTATTGGCGGCGCCGCTGAGGGTCACCTTCTTCCAGCCGTAACTGCCTGGTTCCAACTTGCACGGCAGGTGCGTGGCCGACGCATACGGTCGGCCTTTGTAAATAATGTGTGCGTAAAGAGACGCGTGGTCATCGGGCTGATCGAACCGCACGTCGGCGGCCGTCACCCACGCGGAAAGTGTGAATTCGCGTGCCGACGGCGCGATGATGTTCTGCCGCCAGAGGTGTGATTTGCCGTCGCCGAGCAACAGCGCGCCGGCGGCGCCGTCGGAATGTTCGCCTGTGAATTGAAGCGGCGAAGACTCATGATGCGTTTCGGTCCAATGCGCGGGGAATCTTTTATCTGCCAGGTCGCGCTGCTCGAAGCTCGCATTGGTCAGCAGGTTTTCGCCGGCGACGAGCACGGACGGCGAGACGAAGGCAATTACAAGTAAAATGAGCCGCCGCGGCATAGCTACTCCACGTTAAAGGTGTTTCACGGTAAGGGTGCAATACGACGTTGTCGATTGGCGAATGGTACACGCCAAGGCACAGCGCCATTGGGGTCAGGGGCGCGAGGATGATCGGGGGTGGCTTCATCGGAAAACTGCTGTCTCCATGCATCATACTCAGGGCGGAACCAGTTCCGGTTGGTGCGCGCCGGCGTGAGGGCACTTGGGTGTGATGATGGTTGCCGCTCGGGCGAAGTCGGATTCTCGCGCCCACGCCGAATCGTTCGGCCGCTTTACCTCGCTGCAAGTCACCAGTTCGGTATTGATTTCGGGGTGTCCGGTGCGTTTCCGTGCCTCGATCAGCTTGCGGAAGATTTCCTGTCCGCGCGGTGTGTAGCGCTGCAGGTACCCGGTCCAGCGTGTAGCGCCGGCATCGCAGGTAAAGACGAATGCACGGCAGGCTTGCTGGCCGTCGTGCAAAAACGGGGGGATGTTGTCGGCGTCGGCGGCGAACAGGGTTTTTCCGTCGTCGCATGTGAAGTGGGCTAGGTTTTGGCCTCCCGCGCCGCCGCCGACCGGCAACAGGTTCCACCCCACCAGCCCCGCCGCAAATGCCAACAAGAAGCCGGCAAACGCCAGTTTCAGCCGTCCGCGCGACGAGGGTGGGAGAGTACTGCTCATTCAGAACGCACAGTATACTTTATTCGCGTCGTGAATTAAATACCTGGGAATGTCATTTTTTGTGTAGAGCTAGATGGAGGGCCATCGCGTGAGCCCCGATCTCGAGCGTCTTCAAGCCAGGGTGGCTGAAAAATCCCCGATTCGATGGCTGTTTGCCGGCGACAGCATTACGCAGGGGGCGCTACATACTTTCGGCTGGCGCGACTATATAGAACCGTTTGCCGAGCGCACGCGCTGGGAAATGCAATGGATGCGTGATTGCATCATCAACACCGCCGTGAGCGGGTGGAAGATCATATCGATTATCGACGATCTGGAATGAGCATTCTTCAGCACCGCCCAGAAGTGCTTTTTATCAATGTCGGCCTGAACGATTGATCCATGCCGCGACGACAATTGGCTGTATAGGCGTCCATTGACCAGACGGTTAGAATACCGTGCCGTTAATCTTTTGCGTCTATCTCAGCGTCCGAGCGAACTGTCCTGGGCACTAACCCGTCGGAAGACAGCTTTTTTCGTAAGAGAATCCACTTCAGAGTTCCGGCGCGACAACCATCTCATTGTTGTCTCGCAAAGCCGTGACGGGTAATTTCCCCCTCGCATCCCCGCAAAACGAAAGGTCGGAGCATTATGAGCATTCTCGTCAACGCCAGCACCAAGGTTATCTGTCAGGGCATCACCGGTTCCGCCGGGGCATTTCACACCAAGGGGTGCTTGGAGTATGGCACAAAGATGGTCGGCGGAGTAACGCCGGGCAAAGGCGGGATGACCGACGCCAACGGGCTGCCGATTTTTGATACGGTTCGGCAAGCGGTCGAAGCCACGGGCGCGACGGCGACGATGATCTTCGTCCCCCCGCCGTTCGCCGCCGATGCGATCATGGAAGCCGCCGACGCGGGCATCAAAACCATCGTTGCTATTACCGAGGGCATTCCGGTGCTGGATATGGTGAAGGTGAAGGCGGCGTTAGCCGATAGCGGGAAGCGAAGAGCCGAGAGCAAAGAAAAGAACGGCGGCTCATCGATTTCACCGCCCGGCTCTCCGCTCTCTGCTATTGGCTCTCCGCTATCGGCTATCAGCTATCCGGTTCTCATCGGCCCCAACTGCCCCGGCATCATCACGCCGGGGGAATGCAAGATCGGAATCATGCCCGGCTACATTCACCTGCCGGCGAACGAAGCCAAGAGCCGTAAGAAGGTGGGGATCATCTCGCGGTCGGGCACGCTCACCTATGAAGCGGTGTGGCAGTGCAGCACGCGGAACATCGGCCAGACGACGTGCGTGGGCATCGGCGGCGATCCGGTGAAGGGGCTGAACTACATCGAACTGCTCACGATGTTCAACAGCGATATCGAAACCGATGCGATCATTCTCATTGGCGAGATCGGTGGGAGCGATGAAAGCGACGCGGCGAAGTTCATCAAGACGAATGTGAAGAAACCCGTGGTGGCGTTCATCGCCGGCCGCACCGCCCCGCCGGGCAAGCGCATGGGGCACGCGGGTGCGATCATCAGCGGCGGCGAAGACACCGCCGACGCGAAGATCGCGCACTTAAAAGCAGCCGGGATTGCAGTGGCGGATAGCCCGGCAACGATCGGGGAGACGATGGCGCGGGTGCTGGGGGTGTAGGCATGGGTCGATTCATCGACCCTGCCGTTTAATTTAGAAAACAGGAAGTCCGATAACTAACCATCGCTAACTTCACGGGTCCGATAATCTGCGGGACGCAAAAACGTACCCGCAGAAAGGCGTGATAAAACCACGATGGCACGATTGGATTTGGATCTTTCCGAGTCGTTTCGTACTTTTGCCAACGCCGGAGAAGGACAAGCGTCGATTCCAAGGGCAGTGCGTGGCCAGGATGTACCGGCCCGCGGTCGCTCGGAGGATTCGGCGATGCAAGCTCGTGTTTTTTCGGTGCTGTCTCACCTGTTCGAACTATCGGTCTTCGTCTTTGCGGCTGCTGCGCTTGCGGTGGGGGCAATCAACCTTCGATAGTTCGATACCGCGACGCACCTTTGGTGCAGCGTTAAGCGTTTTTCTGATTGTTAAGATTTGTTAAGCTGCTTGCTTGACCGGGTTTGGGTCATACAGTCGCTTCTCGGACGGTTTTGTCCGAGGAATTCGACCTATGGCTGTGGCGATCATGCAGGCACCGATGGAGACGACCGAGCAACGAGCGCAAGCCGAGGCCGACAGGCCGCACCCCGCCGCGGCTTTTCCGATCCTGATTGATACGAAAAACGTTCACGTTCATTACGGCAAAACCCACGCCATTCGTAACGTTTCGCTGAAGTTTCCCGAGCGGCAGGTCGTCGCGCTCATCGGCCCGAGCGGCTGCGGAAAAAGCACCTTCCTGCGATCGGTCAACCGGCTGAATGACCTCATTCCAGGCTGCAAAGTGACGGGGCAGATTGTGATCGGCGGGCACGATATTTACTCGCCCGGCACCGATTTAGTCACCCTTCGGCGGAAAGTCGGGCTGGTGTTTCAGAAGCCAAACCCCTTCCCCAAAAGCATTTACGAGAACATCACCTTCGCCCCACGATTACAGGGCGTGACCCGGAAAGACGAGTTAGATGCGCTGGTGGAAGAATGCCTGCGTAAAGCCGCACTCTGGGACGAGAGCAAAGACCGCCTACGCGAGAGCGCGCTAGGCCTGTCCGGCGGGCAGCAGCAGCGGCTGTGCATCGCGCGGGCGTTGGCCACCAAGCCGACTATCTTATTGATGGATGAGCCGTGCAGCGCGCTCGACCCCATCGCCACCGGCAAGGTCGAAGACTTGATTAATGAACTCAAGAAGCAATACACGATCCTGATCGTGACACACAACATGCAGCAGGCGGCGCGCGTCTCAGATTTGACGGCGTTCTTTTTCGTTGGCGAGGTAATCGAGTACGATAAAACGCAGGTCATCTTCACCAACCCGCGGCAAAAAAAGACCGAAGAATATGTGACGGGAAGGTTTGGGTGATTGCGGATTTGGGATTGCGGATTGCTGGTTTTTCCGCGACTTCAATACAAAATCCGAAATCGAAAATCCGAAATTAGTACATGGCTCAACATTTCACCGAACTTCTGGACAACCTTCGCGAGAAAGTCTCGCGGATGACGGCGTCGGTCCAGCTTGAAGTTGAGCAGGCGGTCGAGTCGGTCATTAAAGCCGATATTCGCCTGGCCCGTGCCGTGATCGAAGGCGACCGACGGATTGATGAAGAAGAAGTCGAGATCGAAAAAAATGCCATCGACCTGCTGGCCCTTTTCCAGCCCGCCGCCAGCGACTTGCGGCTGATTGCGACGATTATCAAAGTGAACGGTGACTTCGAGCGCATTGCCGATTGCGCCGTGAACGTCGCTCAGCGCGTCCCCAGCCTCCTGGGCGGACAGAACGGGCATTACCACGCGCCGAATGATCTGCGCATCATGGGCAACACCGTCATCAGCACCTTGCGCGAAGCAATTAAGGCATTTAACCTTTCCGATCCTGCGTTGGCCCAGCAGGTGCTGCGCAGCGACGACGTGGTTGACGCCCTTTACCATCAGATTGTGCAGGACATGGTGGGCCTCATGGAGGCAGACGGCCAGCAGGCGGGGCTGGATTTGTCGAACATCATGATCGCCAAGAACCTGGAGCGCATCGCCGACCACTGCACCAACATTGCCGAGAACGTGGTGTACGTCGCCAGCGGACGCATCATCCGCCATCGGCACACGGCTTGAATACTGGTTTTTCTAATGTGGATATCGCTTGGTCGCGCAGAAAATGCGCGGTGCGCCTTCGATCATCACAAAGATTTGGTTAGTGTGCTTGAAACCGATTGACGGTGGCCGGAATACTACCTATCGTCTTGTCAATACATCGGCGGGTGGCTCGAAAAAACTTGAGCCTGTTCTGTCGGTTTTGGGAAAAAGGCATGGATCGCCGAATCGAAAAATTCTTCCGCGCATACGCCGGCAATCGGCGTACGGCGGCGATTTCGATGCTGACGGTTGCGAGCGTTTCATTGGGGTGGTCTTCACGCCTGGCATCGGCCGAGCAGCCGCAGGGTGGAGGCTCGAGCGATGTGGTGGAGCAGACCTCCGCATCGCCGGTGGCTTTAGCGGAACTGCTGCACGTCATCGGCCCCAAGCATGTGGCGATGGAAGTGACCGCGTATTGCCCGTGCCCACGGTGCTGTGGACCGCAAGCGCAAGGCATTACGGCGAGCGGGAAATCGGTGGAGTACAACTCCGGCAAGTTCATCGCCGCCGACACCCGGCTGTTGCCGTTCGGCACGCGGGTGAGTATTCCCGGCTATCATGAAGGCCAGCCGGTGGAAGTGATCGACCGCGGCGGTGCCATTAAAGGCAACAAGCTTGATGTATTCTTCCCCACCCACGAAGAGGCGCTGCAATGGGGCCGGCAGACCGTCACGGTCGCTGTCTTCGAGTAATCGCCGAGACGGCGGCTTGCCTGCCTCACATTTTTCCCCCGAATTTAACAAAAGTTTCATCAGAACATCGGGAATAGACTCTCTGAATTACCGCATCGAAACTTGCTTTTTTGTTGCCGCGGCTAACCAACTAGTTTATGCTCCCTATAACTTTTTAGGGAAAAGCCCCCTACCGGTGCGTGATCGCCCGAAAGCGGGCTTAAATGGCCGTCGCCGGAACCAACCGTCGTCCGGCAGCGTCTTTAATAGTGCAACACCAAGTAACGGCCTTACCCGGGGTTGTGTCGGTTGTTGAAAGATCGCAGCAGAGGCGCCGGCAACTGAAACGGTCAGAATCCGAAGCCTGTTTTTGTTGGCGCCCTAATAGCCGACTTTGCCAATCGCACTTCGCCGGTGCGGTGGATCGTCGGAAGGGTTTAATCTCGTCAGGGAGTTTGCGTAATGACCCCGCACCATGGAAACCGCACCGTTGGATTGTCTCGCCCCACCCATTTTCGCCCCACCCAGCATGGCACGCCGCCATCGCGCCGCGGCGGCAGCGCGGTTCGGCGGGCGGTGTGTGAAATGTCGCCGTTGGAAAATCGCCAGTTGATGTCGATGAGTATCGGCGGCGACGGCTACACCACCTTCGGCCCCAGCGCCGACACCCAAATCTGGTACGTCTCTGATTCGCTCGGCAGCGACTTCAACCCCGGCACGCAGTCCCAGCCATTCAAGACCGTTTCCAAAGGAAAAAGCCAGCTCCGCGACGGCAAGCCCGACTGGCTTTTGCTCAAGCGCGGCGACACCTTTAATGAAGTATTCGGCAACTGGACACGATCAGGCAGAGCCGCCGACGAACCCATGCTTCTTGGCGCTTGGGGTAGTGGTTCGGATCGCCCGACGCTGCGCACCAACGGCCTAGACGCCGACGGAATCACGCTCGCGGGTGGATCGACCGCCCAGCTGCGCTACCTAGCCATTCAGGGCCTGCGCTTTACCGATAACACGCACAACGGCACCGAAGACAAGTACGGCATCCGCCTCCAGCGACCGGGCACCGGTTTCTACATCGAAGACGTGCAGGTGGATAACTTCAAAGACGGCATCGTCATCGGCCAGGAAAAGCCCAATCCCGGCGTGAACAATGTCACCATCCGCCGAAGCCTGATTATTGATAACTGGCAGAAGCGTTCCGGCGGCCACTCGCAGGGGCTTTATGCCTCGGGCACCACTAACGGGCTTACGATTGAAGAGAACGTGTTCGACCACAACGGCTGGAAAGAAGGCGTCGCCGGTGCGGAGAAGACGCAATTCAACCACAATATGTATATCAATTACGGCGCGCAGAATGTCGTCATTCGAAACAACATCAGCACGCGCGCCAGCCTCCGCGGAATACTAAGTCGGGGCGGGGGGATTATCACCGGCAACGTCACGGCGCGCAATGCCCAAGGAATCGAAACCTGGGGTAACGCTACGATTTCCAACAACGTCGTGCTGGAAAACGGCGACATCCCAAACTTCCCCCAAGGCTTTGGCATTCAGGTCGTTAACCAATCCACCACCCCCGGCGGGCATGCCACTATTACCGATAACATCATCGCCCACGACTGGAGCAACTTCACCTACAACGTTTTTGGCATTCGCGTGTGGTACGGCATGGATAGCGCCGAGGTGAAAAACAACATCACCTACGACTGGCGCCGGCCGTACTTCTACAGCAACAGCGGATCGGTGGATGTCGACGTCCACAACAACCAGTTTCAGATTGACGACGACTTTCACGGCGTCGTGGTACACAACGGGCCAACGGGCGCTAACAATTTCAGCTATCACGACAACACCTACTACTCCCCTCGCGCCCAACCCTTCTGGTACGGAACGCAGTTTAAGACGTCGAGCAGTTGGCAGGTCGATCCGGGCGACAGCGGTTCGACCGTGCAGCGCAAGAATTATCTCGATCCCAACCGCGAACTGGGCGCATACAACCAGTTTTTAGGCGGGGGCAATTCGTTCGATGCCTTCATTGCCAACGCACGATTAATGTCGCGGGCGAATTACAACCCCAACTACACCGCCGCACCCGTTATCTCGTTCATTCGACAGGGGTTCAATTTGGGTTCAGGCGTGGGCACGCAAGTCTACGTCGTGCCGACCGACAGCGACGTGGCCGAGCCGAGTACCGCCAATCCCATGGCAAACCCCGGGCAGTTCACGGTCTTCCGCACCGGACCGGTGACCAGCGCGCTCACGGTCAATTACACCATTAGCGGCACGGCAACCTACGGCACCGATTTCTCGGCAACGGTGCCGATTTCGGGCCAGATTACATTCCCGGTCGGCGCGGCATCGATCCTGGTTAATGTCACGCCCAACGGCGACTCGGCCGCCGAAGACCCTGAATCGGTCGAGTTCCGCATCAACTCCGGTGCCGGATACGATCCGGGCGCGCCCGCGATCGCCGACTTTAGTATTACCGACGGCAACGGCGGAACCGTCATCCCACCGATCGACCCCACCGGTGGCAACAACGGCGGCGGAACCATCGACGTGCCGTTCGATCCCATTACCGCCGGCACCGGTTTGCGCGGCGCTTACTACGGTGACATCAACTTCTCAGACTTCATCACCGACCGGCTTGATCCGCAGGTCAACTTTGACTACCAGTTGAGTGCGCCGGCTGGCGTGAGCACCGATCCCGACTCGTTTTCGGCCGTCTGGACCGGCTACGTCATCACAGACATTGACGGCGGCGACACCGAATTTCATGTGAATGCCGACGACGGCGTGCGCCTGTACGTCAACGATCTGCTCGTGATCGACACCCTCAGCACCGACCGATTCCCCGGCGACGCCAACAGCGACGGCGCGGTGAACCTCGACGATTTCACCATCCTCGCGGCCAATTTCGGCCAATTGAACCGCGATTTTTCACAGGGCGATTTCGATGGCGACACGACCGTGAACCTCGACGACTTCACCACCCTCGCCAGCCGATTCGGCCAGACAGCCCCCCCGCCCAACGCCGGCTTGTCGCGCGGATCGACCTTCTTGACACGCAATCTCCGCTATGACATTCGCCTGGAGTACGTTGAATACGGCGGGACGGCCAACGTTCAACTTTGGTGGACGCAGCCCGGCGAACAGGAAGAAATTGTTCCAATGGCGAATCTCTTCCCGCCCGATGATTACACCGGCTCGCGATCAAGCCTCGCCAGCGGAAGCCTGCCGCCGGCGGCCTTGCCACCTTCCACAATGTCCGCGGCCATGTTCTCTCGGACGCGCATCGCCGATGACTTGCAGGACCAGACCTCGGCCATGCCTGCGTAACGATCGGCTGTAACGATCGCCTCAATCTCAACCACTTTCCGCCCGCGATAACTGTCGCGGGCGTTTTGTTTGCATAAAATCGCCCGGACGATGCCGACCGCCGCCGAAACATGGACGATTCGCCGCCTCTTGGAATGGACCGCCGGTTTTTTTACGCGTAAAGCGGTCGATTCGCCCCGGCTCAGCGCCGAACTACTGCTGTCGCATGTATTGGCAGCAACGCGCATCAAGCTCTACACCGAGCTTGACCGCGTACTAAGCGAGGACCCCCTCAACCGCTACCGCGAACTTGTGAAGCGCGCCGGCGAACACGAGCCGATCGCGTACCTGACCGGCAAAGCACATTTCTTCAATCTCGAATTTGAAGTGACGCGCGACGTGCTCATTCCCCGGCCGGATACCGAAACCATCGTGGAACACGTGCTGCAGCAGGCGCGGCTGGGCCAGGGCATGGAACAGCCGCGCGTGCTCGACCTATGCACCGGCAGCGGCTGCATCGCCGCGGCGATCGCGCATCATCTGAAGTCGGCGACGGTTCTTGCGATGGACGTCTCTGAAGCCGCCATCGCCGTGGCGCGCAAAAACATCGAGCGGTTGCAACTGAGCGATCGAGTGCTGTTGGCGGTCGGCGATTTGTACGAACCGCTTAAAACGCAAATCACTGCGGCGCCGTTCAATGTGATCGTGTCGAACCCGCCGTATATCCCGTCGGCCGACATTGCCAAACTCGACCGCAACGTGCGCGATTACGAGCCGCACATCGCGCTCGACGGCGGAAACGACGGGCTGGGCATCGTCGGCCGAATCTTCGCCGAAGCCCCGCAACGCCTGCTGCCCGGCGGGCGGGTGTATGTTGAAATCCAGTTTGATCAAGGCCCCGCCGCGCTCGATATCGCCCGCGCCGCGGGATTTTTGGATTCGCGCATTATCAAGGATAATTCCGGGCACGACCGGGTGGTGCTGGGAATTCAAGCGTCGTAGGCAGATTTGGGCTGCCAAAGTCTGACCATCGAACATCGTTAACACAATGCCAGTAGCCAGAGGAGATCAGGTGCCGTCGTCGGATGGCGCGGCTTCGTCGTCCACCGCTAAAAGCCTGTCGTAAACTTCGAACAAATTGATATACTCCATTCATGGTGATTACTACCCTTACACTCGCAGGCAAGCGCTACGTGGTCGTGCCGGAAAGCCAATACAAGAAACTCTCGCTCAAAAAAAACGGTTCTGCTGCCACCCGCTTTCCTACCACGGTCCGCGCCCGTCAGCCTCGCCGGTTGTCACAGAAGGAAATTGATCGACTTGACGTAAAAGCGTCAATCAAGGCACTGGCAGACCCCTATCGAATTTCCGCCGAAGATGCTTTTAAGAAACTTGGGATCTGACTCAGGTGGCTTATCGAATTCAGTTTACACGTAACGCTGAAAACGCGCTGGCGAAGCTCGATCGACGGTTGCTGATTCGTGTTAAGGCAAAAATCTTCGAACTCGCCGATAACCCACGTCCGACAGGATCAGCCCGGCTTGCCGGACACCGCCATTACAGCCGAATTCGAATCGGGGACTATCGCGTTATTTATCGCGTGGATGATCAGTCCAACCTCGTGGAAATTTCTCGAATCGCCCACCGCCGCGAACTTTATCGCGACCTCTGACGCTCCCCCACGTCGCGCCGTGCGAGGACCCGCACCCACGCGAAATATTTTAGGCTTGTGACGCATTTTCTACTATCCTCGATGCGCTTGCCGAGTCGAACGCATCTCCCTACCATCTCCACTCCATTTTGGCTTCATAAGGACGTGCTCACATGACAATTCTGGTCGCCGACAAGCTGGCTGATGAAGGTTTGGCTTTCCTGAAGAACTGCGGCATCGGGTACGACGTGAAAGTCGGCCTGAAGGAAGACGAACTCGCCGCCGAGGTGGGGAATTATGACGCGCTGATCGTTCGTTCGGGTGCGAAGGTCACCGCTAAGGTTCTGGCCAATCCCGGCAAGCTGCGCGCCATTGCGCGTGCGGGCGTGGGGGTCGATAATATTGACCTCGACGCTTCAACTGCCAAGGGCATTCTCGTCCTCAACACCGCCGAGGCGAGCACGCTTTCCACCGCCGAGCACGCGCTGGCGTTGATGTATTCGCTGGCTCGCAAGATTCCACAGGCGCACGCATCGCTCAAAAGCGGCGCGCTCGATTGGAAGAAGCGCAGTGTCTATCAGGGAACGCAGCTTGCAGGCAAAACACTGGGCGTAGTGGGCATGGGCCGCATCGGGCGAACCGTTGCCACCCGCGCGATTGCGATGGATATGACCGTCATCGGCTTCGACCCGTTCTTCCCCGCTGATACAGCGCTCGATGGCAAAGTGAAGATGGTAAAAGATTTCGATCAGTTTCTTAGCCAGATCGATGTCATCACCTTCCACGTGCCCGGCGGCGATGCCACCAAACACCTGCTCAACCGCGAGCGGCTCTTCAACAAGTGCAAGCCCAACCTGCTGGTGGTGAACGACGCCCGCGGCGAGGTTGTGGATGAATTCGCGCTGGCCGATGCGCTGAAGGAGAAGAAGATCGCCGGCGCAGCGCTGGATGTGTATCAAACCGAACCGCCGCCGAAGGATCATCCGCTCTTCGGGATAGAGAATGCCGTGCTGACCCCGCACCTCGGTGCCAGCACCGATGAAGCACAGACCGCCGTGAGTGTGGATGCGTGCAGCGCGATTGTGGCCTACCTGCGCACCGGCGAAATCCGCGGCGCGGTGAATGCCGGCGGGATCAAACTTGACCTGGCTCCCGACGAAGCGCCGTTCGCCAAGCTCGCCATCCGCATCGGCCGGCTGCTCAGCGCGTACAGCGAAGGGGGCTACAAATCGATCACGCTGCGCGTCAGCGGAACCAAAGCGCCGAAGTACATGAGCACGTTTTTACGGCTTGCAACCGTCGAACTGCTTCGCGAGCACCTCGATACGCCGGTGAACGTGATCAATGTCGAGCACATCGCCCGCGCCCGCGGGATCGAGCTGGCGCAGGTCCATGAACCCAACCCGCCGGCCGGATTGGTCGGCGATATCGTCGGCGTGCGCGTGGAACTGGCGACCGGCGAAAGCCACCGCATCCTCGGCACCGCGTACGCCGACGGCCTGCCCCGTGTGCTGCGCATCGACAATTTTGAAATGGACATGGTGCCCGAAGGCCAGATGGTGCTGATCGAGAACAAAGACCAGCCCGGCATGATCGGCCTGGTTGGCACCACGTTCGGCGACGCGAAAGTGAACATCGCCGACATGACGATCACCCGCGACATCGCCCCCGACGGCACCGCCCACGCGCTCATGCTGCTCAAGGTGGATTCAGCCCCCGGCGCCAACGTCGTCGACAAACTCCGCGGCAACCCGGGCATTATCCGGGTGAAAACGGTGGCGCTGCCGGCGCGGGATGCGTGACACCGTGACCAAACGCGACCGCAAAATCTGGGACAACATCGCAGCGCACTGGGACGAACAGATCGGCGAAGGGAATGACTTTCAAAAACTGCTGATCATTCCCGCCACCGACCGCTTGTTGGCCATTACGCCCGGCGAGCGGGTCATCGACGCCTGCTCCGGGAATGGCAATTATTCGCGGCGGCTTTCGCGCGCGGGGGCGCGGGTGACGGCGTTCGATGGCTCGGCGGCGTTTGTTGAGCTGGCCAAGAAGCGCACGCTGCAATCCGACGGCGACGTTGCCTATCACCTCGTCGACGCCTGTGATGCAAACGCCGTTGCCGCCGTCGCGGAAACGATAAGCGTTGATGCGTACGTCTGTTCGATGGCGATGATGGACCTTCCCACACTTGACCCGCTGCTCCGCGCCGCACGAAAGCACCTGAAAGCGAACGGGCGGTTTGTGTTCTCGGTGAGCCACCCCTGCTGGAATAGCAACGAAGCCGACATGACCGGCCGGCTCGTGCAAAGCCTGGGCGAACCGCAACAAATCTTCGGCGTAGAGGTCACCCGCTATGCAGCCGATTGGCCTCACCTTTCGCGTGGGCTGCTCAATCAGCCCGAGCCGCATTGGATGTATCATCGCTCGCTCAGCACCCTGTTCTCGGCGTGCTTTAAAGCCGGTTTTGTGATCGACGCGATGGAAGAGCCGCTCTTCCCCGAAGATTTGCGCACCCGCAGCCCGTTCAGTTGGGCCCGTCGGCCCGACATTCCACCGGCGATCATCATCCGCATCGTTCCCTCGCCCGGTACCCCGGGAGAGGGTTAGGCAGTACGATCTCGCCATGGCTGAAGTTGATATTGACCTTACCGACAAACTGATCGAGCTACTCAACATCCCCGCCGGCGACCGCGACGCCGGGTGGATGACTGAGTTCACCGCCGTCGCGCCCAATGCAGCGCTGGCAGTGGCTGAGAAGGACGTGCAGAAAGGGCCTGATGGGTTCTCCTATCTGCACCTGCTTATTCCGCCGCAAGACGGCGAATTCAAAGGCTTCTCGATTTCGCACCTGCTTGATATCTGTATCGAGAAGGGAATTGGCGCGGTCATCTGCCCCGACGCAACCAGCAGCCCGCTGTGGGTTTTTACGTACGGCAATCTGCTTTCGTACAAGCTGTTTCGCAAGTTCGATGCGCGCGACCCGCTCGCCGCTTCATCTGCCGCACCGCCGTCGGGATCGCGGCAACTCATGGCATCGCAGCCGAGCGAGTTTTTTCTGCCGCAGGCGACGCGCCAAATTCTCAAGCAGTATCTCGCGCTCAACGGCGTGGCGGAGCCTGCGATGTTCCTGCTGCACGACACGTCAAAGACGCCGCCGCAGCAACTGGTTTTCAACCTCTTCCGCGACGACTTTCCGAGCGACGAGCATTTTCAGCAGGTATGCGTTCGCGTGACATGGTATCTCCCGCCGAGTTACAGCTTTGTCACCCTGGCGAACAAGCAGACTGAGTTTCAGAGAAACTTCGCGCCGCTGTGAATAGCCGGAGAAAACAGGGCCGCCCGCGATGCATTGCACCACGGGCGGCCGATCACAACTCTCCACTCTATTGTCGTCCTCCGTGCCGAAGGATGTCCTCCGTGCGGGGGTTTACGAACGCTGCGAGTCGTCGCGATCATCCCAGCGCTGCCAAGCGTCGCGCATGGCGTGCTTAGCATCTTCGTATTTCAAGCGTGATTTCGCTTTGGTGCTTTCCCAGCCGCTGCGAAGCTCGTCATCATTGAGCTTGTCGTAAGCGGTGGTTGGATTGTTGGCGCGGGTTTGGTAGCCGTACATGTAGGCCGGTGCATAGTCTTCATCGAACGTGTAATCGTCGCGGAAGTAGGGGCGATTGCGATGCTCGTTTCGCCAGTAGGCTTCTTCCGCGGTCGGGTCAATCGCTTCGGCGATGCCTTTGCCGGCAAGCCCGCCGAACACCGCGCCGATGACCGCGCCCGTAGCGCCGCCGATGAGCGTGCCCACGCCGGGCACTATCGAGCCGATTGCCGCGCCGGCGACCCCGGCGGCGGCAGCGCCGATGCCGGTTCCTACCGGATGACTACCCGGTGCGCCGGTAATGGCGTCGGGGTTTTCGTCGCGGGTCCGATCTCCAGGGTTTTTTACTTCTCGATTGACCGGCTGGAAAGGGGTTGTCGGTGGGTTTGTTTGAACGTCGTTTGCCATGGTGGCCTCCATTGGGTGACACTTCTGAAGACGAAGGTGAACGCTCACCTTCACGGGGAACATTGTGCGCCATTGAAATGCTGGCGCGTATCAAGGTGGTTGCCCTAGATAGCATCGGGATAACACCCACGGCACATGGCCGGACCAAACACTAAAGTCACGTCAAATTCAGATTTAGGCTTCTCCCCGATACTGTTTTTCGATGGCTCCATTACTTTCGAATGAGTCATGAAATCGACAAAGAAGACCAAAGGCCGAATCTCTCCCAAAATTCCTCCGAACCGCGGCAGCGATGCCGAGCATTCCATGCGGCCGCAACCCGTTTATGTGAGAACGGATTACCGCGGTGCCGACAAGCTCGCCGGCAAAGTTGCGATCATCACCGGCGGCGACAGCGGCATCGGCCGCGCCGTCGCGATCGCGTTCGGCCACGAGGGCGCCGACGTCGCGATCGTCTATCACGAGAACGACAAAGACGCCGAACAGACGCGCGAACTCGTCGAACAGACCGGCCGGCGCTGCATTTCTATCAAGGGCGATATCGGCAACGAAGCGTTCTGCAAACGCGTGGTTGCGCAGGTCGTGAGCAAGTTCAAACGCATCGACATTATGGTGAACAACGCCGCCGAGCAGCACCCGGTTGAGCGGCCCGAACAAATCACCAGCAAGCAATTGCTCCGCACCTTTCATACCAACGTTTTCGGCATGTTCTTCATCACCAACGCCGCGCTGCCGCACCTGCGCAAGCAGGCCGGTGCGACGATCATCAACACCGGATCGGTCGTCGCTTACCGGGGGCACGATCTGCTGATCGATTACACGTCAACCAAGGGTGCAGTGATCGGCTACACCCGCGCTATGGCCCGCGCCCTCGCGCCCGACATTCGCGTGAATGCCGTAGCCCCCGGGCCGATCTGGACTCCGCTCATTCCTTCAACCTTTCCAGATGAGAAGGTCGCCAAGTTCGGCGCCGACACGCCCATGGGCCGCGCCGGTCAGCCGTTCGAGTGCGCGGGCGCGTATGTGTTTCTCGCCAGCAGCGACGCCACGTACATCACCGGCCAAGTCATCCACCCCAACGGCGGTGAGATCGTCAACGCATGAATCTGCGCGGAACGTTCACTCCCGCTTGCCGGGACAAACCGGCGGCACCGGCATGAACAAACGTCACGCGGTGCCGCCGAAGTTTTACGGACATCGTCATGGCCGCATTTACGCTTTGACTTACGCATCAACGGTTTGTGCGATTGAAGGAAACACGCTCTTCTGACAAACCTTCGTCAGCAACATATCAGCCTTTTCTTCATCATCGAGCGTCGACTTCAAGAGATCGATCGCCTGTTTGTCCAATCCAAGCTTCTGCGCGATGACGACCGCGTTGCCATAGGCGGCGATCTCGTAGTGCTCAACGCGCTGTGCGGCGACGATCAGCGCCACGTCGCGGATGGTATCTTCGGCGTCCTCTTCAATCGCTTCGGCCCCTTCTTTAACAAGGCCCTCCATCGCGGCGCACTTCTTTCCGGTGGGCTTGAACTCGCACATCTCCGCCACCTCCTTCAGTCGTTCCACATGCTCTCGCGTTTGCTCGAGATGCGTTTCAAACGCCTGCCGAAGCATTGCGTCCGTCGACGCCTTGGCCATTTTGGGCAGCGCCTTGAGAAGCTGATTCTCGGCGTTGAAGAGGTCTTTGATCTGCTCTTCAAACAGATCATTAAGTGTGTTAAGTGCCATCTGAAACTCCAGGGAAAAGGGTTATTCTGAACGATTGCAATATGACGGCTATGTCGCCCCTTCGCGACCTGATTGCGCGGTGGGAAATTCCCCGATGCGCCGACAACGACGCCTCATCGCTTAACCGCTCGAACGCCTGCGAGCCAGCTCTGCAAATCCATCGGCAGCGGCATCGTGAATTCCAGCGCGCGACCGGTGGCGGGGTGGACAAATTGCAATCGCCCCGCGTGCAGGGCCTGCCGTGGCGCGGCGCTGCGATCGACCAACGGCTTACCGGCGGCGTCGATGGAGCGGTAGATCTTGTCGCCGCACAGCGCATGGCCGATTTCGCTTAGGTGAATCCGAATCTGGTGCGTCCGCCCGGTTTCGAGCCGGCATTCGATGATGCTGTATTGACCGCCAATCATTTCAATCGGGCGAATGTGCGTGACGGCCCGCTGCGAATCGCCGCGCTCCTCGCCCCGCCGAAAGCTGCCGCGCTTGCCGTCGCCACGGTCGCGGACCAATTGCGTCTCGATCGTTTGCGGCTCGGTGATTGCGCCGAGACACACCGCAGTGTAGATGCGATCGATGTCGTGCTTGGCGAACATCTTCACCAGCAAGTGCTCGGCCTCCGGCGTGCGCGCGAAAATCATCAGGCCGCTCGTATCGCGATCGAGCCGATGCACCGCAATCACCCGCGGGAGTTTCGGCGCTTTCGAACGAATCAACTGCGGCCCGCGCCGCACGGGGCTTACGCCGCTGGGCACGTTCCAACCCAGATGCGCCGCCAGCACCTTCGGCAACATTTCTTCAAGCGTCGGCAGCTTGTCCTTCCGCTGCGCCGACCAGTCGCGCTCTTCAAAGTGACGCTGCGTCGTCAGGCCGGCGGGTTTTTCGACGACCAGCAGATGCGCGTCGCAAAATCGAATCTTCAAATCAGCCGATCGCGCCGGCGGCGCCAGCGGTTGCGCGTGCAGTTTGATCACCTCGCCGGCCTTGAGCCGCCGGGCTTCATCAACACACAAGTTGCCGTTCACCTGCACATGACGATGGGCGATCAGGTTCTTTACATCGCCCCAGCTTTTGCCCGGCAGCAGCTTGCGCAGCACCGACGACAACGGCTGTTCTGCCAGCGCCGCCGGGATTGCGAAATTGCGTGAAGATCGGTCGGCCACCACGCGTGTACATAATCCACGGCCGCCCGACTGACAAACCCGCCACCGATCCGCGCTCGATACTTCAACGCACGAACCGGCCCGGAACGAACCACCGCCTGATTGTGATTGCATTCGTGAGGAGCCGAATCTATTGTCGGCTCTCGCCATGATCGCCAAACCAACCTTCGAGCACTCGGCGCAGCGTGTCGTCAGCGATCTGCGCGAACTGGCCCAACTCACTTCTGATGAAAACGGCGCCCAGCGCGTCGCGTGGGGGCCGATCTGGCGAACCGCACGTTCCTGGTTTGCCCAGAAGGTGAAGCATGAACTCGGCCTGCCCGTAGCCACCGATTCGGCGGGCAACAACCACGTCGTCCTGCCGGGGAAGTCTGATCGAACCGTTATTCTCGCCAGCCATCTTGATTCGGTTCCCAACGGCGGTTGGCTTGATGGATGCCTCGGTGTCATCGCAGGGTTGGAGGCGTTGCGCCGCGAAGCCGCAAGCGGCGAATGCGCGGTGACCCTTCGGCTGATTGATTGGGCCGATGAAGAGGGTGCGCGGTTCGGACGAAGCCTTGTCGGTTCTTCCGCCGCCGGTGGATCGCTCAACGTCGAAGACATTCGCAACCTCAAAGACCGCGCCGGAATTACGCAGGCCGACGCCATGCGCGACGACGGCGTGAATATCGATACGATGCTCGATGCCCACAAACAGCTTAAGCAAATCAACGCCCGCGCGTATCTTGAACTGCACATCGAACAAGGGCCGGTGCTTGAATCGATGAACAAATCAACCGGCACGGTGCTCGGCACGTTCGGCGTGGAGCGGCACATGCTCAAATTCACCGGCCAGGCGGCGCACAGCGGATCGACACCAATTCCCATGCGCCGCGACGCATTCTTGGCCGCGGCGCAGTTTGCGCTGGCGGTGCGCGCGATCGGCCTGAAGCATTCCAAGCCCGGCGCGAATGTCGTCTGCACCTGCGGCATTGTGAAAGTGGAGCCGGGCATCGTGACGGCGGTTCCCGGCGTGTGTGAGATTTCCATCGACCAGCGTGCGCTCGATGCCAACGTGCTCGCCGCCATGTACGCCGAAGCCCAAGCCGCGTCGCAGACCGCCGCGAAAGACAACAATGTATCGGTTGAATGGAAACGTTTGTGGAGCATCAACCCGCGCCCGTTTGACCCGACACTACTACGTCTGTGCGATGAAGCGGTTCGCGAAGCCACCGGCGACGCCCCGCGATTGCCGTCAGGCCCGCTGCACGATTCCGCCGAGATGGTTCCCCACATGCCGGTCGTCATGATGTTCGCCCACAGCGCCCGCGGGTTGAGTCATTGCAAGGAAGAAGACACGCCGGTTGAACACCTGGAGAACTCGATTCGGGCGTTTTTGCTGTTGGTGGAGAAAACACTTGCACATGTGGTGCACGATTGACGCCGTACTCCAACGTCAAGTGGCCGTTTCCACCATCACGGCGCGCATCATCGCGGCAATAGTTTGATTTCCCTTTTGCGAAGCCAAATCCATTGCGCTGCAACCGAGGCCGTCCACCAGTCCCGGGTCTGCGCCCCTCGAGAGCAGGAACTGTACAGTCCGCCGCTCTCCCCAGATCGAAGCATTCGTCAACGGCGTATCACCTTCAACGTTTTGCGCGTTCACATCGGCGCCCCGATCCACTAATAAACGCACGGTTTTCAGGCGGTCGTCTGTGGCGCTGACAATCAGGGGCGTGTTACCGCAGTCATCTGCAAGATTGACATCCGCGCCGATGTTAACCAGAAGACGGACGAACGATTCCTGATCTTTTCGATAGCATGCGAGCAGCAAAGGTGTTTCGCCGCTTTCATTTTGGGCATCGGGGTCGGCGCCGAGTGCCAGCAATTTCTCGACCGCTTTCACCGATAGGTGCTTAATTCCGCTGAGCAGGTTCTTCGTTGCTCGCCCGGCAGATGCTTCGGGCTTGGCAATGCGAAAGTCCTTTTCGAGGCGTCTTGTCACGGCAGAACGTTGCTCCAGCACGGCGCGTTGCTGATGCGCCAACACTCGATGCCGTCTCCACAAGGCCTGAAGTTGATGCCATTCGATCGTGCTCATATCTCGCGAACCTTGCCGTGACCGTAACTTCCAATTCCTTTTCCCTGGCAGCCGCGTGGAATCCGTCGATTAGCCGCCGCCGGAGCGGCCTGTGGCGTATATCCGCGACCTGTATAGGACTCCATGCAACCCGACGGCTGTGGTCGGGGCGTATTCCCCGGCCGCCGGAAATTCAATGTCACTTCATAAGTGATCCGCTTTCGTCCGCCCATCACATCGGCTCATTAACCGCCGTCCGGTCGTACATTTCCAGCAGCTTGGATTTATCGAAGATCATTTCCTGCCGCGTCAGCCCGACGATGTCGTACACGCTCGTCAGCTCGATCGCATCCACCGGACACGCCTCTTCGCACATCCCGCAGTAAATGCACCGGAGCTCGTCGATATCAAACTTGCTCGGATATTTTTCGCGGTCGGCCCAGGGGCTTTCTTCGGCCTCAATGTGAATGCAGTTCGCCGGGCACGCCGTCGAGCACATGAAGCAGGCCACGCACTTTACGCGGCCGTCTTCGTCTTTATTCAGCCGGTGAACCCCGCGATACGTGCGAAGGTTCATGCCGCCGTCTTCAATCGGCAGGTTGTCGCGCCGTTCTTCGGGGTATTGAATCACGCGGTGCTTGCCGGCGACGACGCGCAGCATGTGCTTAAGCGTAGTGCCCAAACCAATCGCAACCTGCGGCAGGTAAAACTGGTCGCCGAGGCTCAGCTTGGGCTCTTGCAGGTTAATGACATCTGAATCTTTCATACGACATTGATTCTATTCAAGACGCGCGCGTCTTCCAAATATCCGGCGCCTCCATCGGTCGGCCACTCAGGGCCAACGCATGTAACGAGCGGCGAGCGTAAGCGACCCGATTCCAGCAGCTCTGCGACCGATTCCCGCAAAAATACATCCGCACTGCGACCCGATTCCCGCCGCAATACCACCCGTCGCTGACGCTTGCCGATCGTCATTCAGGCATGTGCCGGCGGCAATGGGTCGACCTTCGAGTGCAAAAACCGTTATTAGCCCGTCAACGGGTCGCCTCAATCACATGGAGTAGTTCGCTTAGTTTCGCCCCGTTCGGGTTCGACCGCACGCCGGCATTCAAAACGTTCAGCAACTGCCCCATGGCGCCGGCGGCCACAAAGCGGCGCTGCACGTTGGATCGCACACGCAGCGCGGCCGTCACGTCGCTCATGGCGGCGGCGAACGACGGCCGGGCCATCCACCGGGCGAGAATCCGCGCGGTCGGCCACCGATTGGCGGGAAGGTCGTCTCCATGCTTCATCAGGCGACGTAAAAAAGATGTTTGCGCATCGGTTGTCCCGTCGATTCGTGGCATAACTCATTTCTCCCGGGTGTTTTACGAGAAATTCAGGTCGAATAGAAACCCCGTCCCAACCCCGTCCGCCACCGGCCCTTTTTGATCCCTTTTTGGTCCTTTTCGATCCCTTTTCGGTCCTTTTTTGATCCTTTTTAGTCCCATTTCGCACTCAATCGATGCCCATTCCGGTCCGTAACAGGCCTCAATCTACCGCCAAAAATCAGACGAACGCCGGCGGGTGTTTCGAGGGCCCGGTACAAACCCTAATTATTTCCTAACATTGGTCGGAAGTCAAGCAGATTTCGGTGGAAAAATTCGCATTCTGCGATGGCGGCTTGCGAACAAAAAACCGCGTGCGGCCTTGTCCGGCGATGTGCGGTGATGCGAAGTCAGCCATAGCCGTATTTTGCCCCGATTCGATACAATAGCGGGCGTGACAAGTCGCTTGTCTTTATTGTCGTGCTGCTTCCGGTTGGGCGTGTTGATCGCCGCCACCGCGCAGGTGGGGCGCGGGCAGATCATCGGCGGGGGTGGATCGGGGCCCCAACCTCAACCGTCGCCGACGCCCACAAATAACCGCCCGGCGCCGGCCGCGGCTTCCAGCGCCGACCCCGCGGTGGGCGATAGGCTGGTGGCCGAAGGCAAATTTGCCGAAGCGGCGCGCGTTTACTCCGAGGCGATTCGCCGCAGTGCCGGCAACGCGCCGCTCAGCCTTTATCTGCGCCTGGGCGATGCGCAAAACGCCCTGGCGGGTGACGACATTTTCCACGCGATGGCGGCGCGCCAGGCGTGGGAAACGGCGATGAAGCAATACCCGCAATCGATCGAGCCGCGGCAGCGCTTGATGCGCTTTTATGTCGAATATGCCGACATCTCCAACACCGATACCCGGCTGGACCTGCTGCGCCGCGCCGCGACCGTGGCGGGGCAGGTGCTGGCGGTCGATCCGTCGGATGATTTTGCCGTGCTCGTGCAGCAGCGTGGCACCATCGAGCCATTCCTATACGAGAAGACCGCCAACGCCGGCGAAGTGTCCGTGGCCATTGAAGCCCTTCGCGATCTGCAAACCCGCCGGCCCGAGGATGTGGATATTCCATTCATCATCGCGCGGGCGCAGGGCAAGCTGGGCACGAACGCGTTGAAATTCGGCAACCGCGATGAGGCCGCCGCGCAGATCAAAGCCGCGATCGAAACAATGGATCAGGCGATCGCCCGCCAGCCGAAAAGCGCCGGGCTGCTATTTCGCAAAGCGCAGATGATTCAAAGCATGGGTTTGGCGGCGTACGACATCAATGCATTCTCCGACGACCGCGCCGCCGCTGCCGCCCGGGACAAGATGGGCCGCGAGATGGCTGATCTGCTGGGTGGCGCGGTGGGGTTGCTCAACGAAAAAGACCCCGAGCTTAATCAGATTGTATCGTTCGCGGTGCGCGTCCAGCGCGGCGTGGGGAATGATGCGCTGGCCGAGAGCATTCTGCGCACCATCATCGGCGCTCAACCCAAAGCCTCCAGCCCGCGCGTGCAGTTGGCCGAGATCCTCATTGAAGACCCGGCGCGGTACGAAGAGGCGTTGGCGATCCTCGTGCCCGCGGTACAGCCGCCGGTGAGCCGCAGCGGCATTGCGGGCATGGTGGCGGTGGAGGCGTATCGCAGCGCGCTGATGACGTCGATCGATCTGCGCATCGAGTTATTCAACCAGCTTCGCGCCCGCGTCAAAGCCCCCGACTTCGCCACCGCCGATCCCGCCACCCCCGCCGCAGCCATCGCTGCCGCCGCCGATAAACACCTGCAGCAGGCCCGTGCCGATCTTGCCACCCTGCAACCGCGCAGCGGCGAGCCGGGCCCGCGCGTGCTGCGGCTCAATGCGCGAGTCCAACAGGCTTGCGGCGACACGGCCCGGGCCATTCAATTGTTCAACAAAGCCCTGCCGCCCGCGCGTGAAATGGGCGAGGGCATCTACTGCGAAATACTCACGCTTCTCGGCAAAGCGTACATTGAAAGCGGCGATACCACTTCGGCCCGCAAGCAGTTTGAAGACGCCATCAGCCGCATCGAATATGCTCCGGCGCGCATCGCACTCGTGCAGTTGCTGATCGACCTCAAGGCCATGCCCGAAACGCGGCCGCATCTGGAAAAGTTGAAAAACGACCTGCCCGCCGCGGCGGAGGTGCAGGATTTGCAGGCCCAACTGCTGCAATGGGAAGGCCACGGCGACCGCGGCACGGTGCGGGCGCTGCTCGATACGATGCCCGAGGAGTCGACGCCGCACAAACTGAACAAGATCGGTGTGTCGTCGCGCGTGGGAGAGCAGGACGTGGCCATGCGGATCATCGATGCGCTGGCACAACAGTTCCCCGGTGAATCACGCGTGACATTGCTGCGCACCGACGTGCTGGTGCGCGCCAACGACCGCCCCGCCGCCGTCAAATTGCTGCAGGATTTCGACGCCGCCCAGCCGAACAATCCGCAGATTCGCGCCAAGCTCAATCAGTTGATCGCGCCCAAGTGATGATGCCCGTGACATGCGTCGGCAGCCTCCCCCTCCATGTATTCAGGGAGGGGGTTGGGGGGAAGGTCGCCCGCGAAGTGCGCACTTGCCGCTCGTCAAGCGGGTCACGCCAGGCTTCGACGACGGCACCTCAGCCCCCGTGCTGCGACTCATTTTCTTGCGTCAGCGAACAGCGCGCCAACATCGACCGTCCAGCCACGCAACAGGTTTGATTTAGCAGTTTGACCGCGGCGGTACGTTCCGGCGACTTCGTACACATCGTTGTTCAGCGTCAGCACGGTGATCATCGATTTATCCGCATCGACAATCCAGTATTCCGATACTGATGCCTTTGCGTAATCTTCTCTCTTGGTGCGGTAGTCACGTTTTCGATCCTGGCTGACAATTTCGAATGCCACATCGATTTTTTCTGCAAATTCCTCGCCGGCACGCCGATCGTTGCGACGGGAAATGTAAAGTAAATCGGGCTGGCGGAATCGACCCGCGACGACCTTGAACGGGTAGCCCCCAATCACCACTCGGCCCAGAGTACGAGCCTTCACGTATTCGTGCAGCGACAGAAATAACAACTGCACAATCATCTGGTGGGTTCGGGTCGGCATCTCCAGCACCTCAAGGCAGCCGTCGGCCAGTTCAATTCGCTGGTTGGTTAGTTTGCTCAGCAGCAGGTAATCGTCTTCAGTCCAGTCGCCCGGCCCGGGGAACAGTCGCGCCACTTCAATCTGCGCGCGGCTCGGCGTGGGGGATGTGGCGTTGGACGGCATGGGTTTACCAGTTTAGAAAACCGATTTCACAATATCCAGAATAAACAGCGCCACGATCGACGCTTCGAGGATGATCATCCACAGGTTCGTCTGGTCCTGCCGCAGGATCTGATATAGCTCATCCAGCGTGCGGAGTTTTTCGTCGATTGTTTTTTGCCAGTCCTGTAAATGAAACCGCAGCGCCAAGCCTTGATAGATGCGGGCCAGGTGCCAATCGCCAAAAAACTTGGTGATGTTGCTCAGTTCGTCCTGCAGGCGGGCTAAGTCGATGCGGATTTCGCGCAGTTCACGCTGCGTGCTGTTGATGCGCAGGCTTTTGAAGCGCCGGCTGGCGAGGTCGCGGTAACTTTTCTCCACCGCGTCATCGAGAATACGGTCGTACGCTTCGAGTTCGGCCAGTTGCAGGTTGGCCAGTTCCATGATGTAAAGCGTTTCATCAAAGTAACGCGGGTCGTCGACGATGACGGCGGCATCCCAATCGATCACGACGATGTCGTTTTCGTAATAGCTGAAATATCTCGCGCTGGACTCGTCCGCTTCCTGATCGGAAAGCTGAAACAGATCAGGCTCCTCGGTGAGCAGCGCCGCCACCCCTCGGCGGTTGCCCAGGAACCAGTCTTCGGCGCTCATCGGCTCGCTCTTGGCGTTTTTCAGGGGCGCGTTGAAGCAAAAAACGGTGTAGGCCTCCTCGTCGCCGAGGGTCTTCACCGGGCGGATGAGGCTGCCGGCGAGTTCCTGGCGCACCTGTTCAGCCAAGTCGCGCACGTCGTCGTAGAGGTAGCTGCCGTCGTTGAAGCGGATATCGTGGTAACTGACTAGGTCTTCAATCTTGTCGACGCTGAACGGAATCCGCACCATGATGCTGATGGCGCCCACGGGCAGCAGTTTGATCGTCCGCTCAATACGAATCGGCCCGCGGGGGCCGAAACGCTCGACGGGGGGCAGGCGGACCATCTGCGGGCGGTAGAAGAACAGTTGCCGGGGCGATTTCTTGCTGGCATCGGGCACAAACTGGGCCACGGTTTGCCCGAGCAACTCGCGAATGGGCGCGCGGGAGATTTCGTAGGCGATATCAAATGCGTAAAGGTAAACCACTTCGCCAGTTAGCTTCCCGGAAGCCACTGTCAAATCGCGTACGTGGGGTTGACCGCTGACGACACTCACCGGGTTAAGTTTACCCCGGAAACCGGCCGCCGGACATCGAAATCAGCATGGCGACTCCGATTTCGGTAATCACTTATGGAATAGAGACTTATCGGTATCATGACCGCAGAGGCGCAGAGTTTGCAGAGTGGAAAAGATGCTACGGAAGAGGCGTTTGACCCGAATAACGAGCCGCAAGCTTTGGCGACCGGAGGTGCTGCTGCAGGAATCGGGTCGCTGACGCTCGCCGCTCGTTCTATGCGCGGGCCTTGAATAGATGCACGTTTGACCGATGCAGGCGAGCCAAGTCAGGGCACTGAGTCGGTCATGTCGACTTCGTCACTGGACGTGAGCGTATCGATGCCGCTGCCACCGGAGACGATATCCTGTTCGCCATCGCCGGCAATGAGTTCGTCGGTGCCGGCTTGGCCGGAGAGGAGGTCTTCCCCGCCGCCGCCGATGATTTGGTCTTCCCCGCTGCCGCCGAAGATCTGGTCGTTCCCCCCGTTGCCGATGAGCACATTGGCGCGGCCGTTGCCCGTGATGATATCGGCGCCGGCCCCGCCCACCAGATTTTCGATCGATCCCGCGACGTTGTCGGTTTCCCCGGGGGTGCCGTCGTTGGCGATCCCATCGATCGAGAGGGTGAGATTGGCCGACTCGGCGCTGTAGTCGACCGTATCGCGCCCGCCGGAACCGAAGTAGGAGTCATTGCCGGCACTGGCGGTGAAGATGTCGTTGCCGTTGCCTCCGGAGACGGTATCGTTCCCGCTGACGCCATCGATGGTATCTTTGCCGCCGTTGCCGAAGATCAGGTTATTGGTGGGGCAGCCTTTGATGCGGTCGTTGCCGCTGCCTCCGATGATCGTTTCGATGCACAGCAGGAGGTTATCGCCTTCGCCGGGCAGGCCGTCGTCGGCAATGCTGTCGATGCTGAGTTTCATGGCGCCTGTGCGGGCGGAATAATCGACCGTATCGGCGCCAAGCCCCACGTTGAAGGTATCGGCACCGGCGCCGCCGCGCAGGGTATCATCGCCGTCGCCGCCCAGTAATGTTCCAGGTACGCTCACGGTATCGTCAAGCAGCAACTGATCGTTGCCTGACAAGCCGGTGATTTCATAATTTTGGACGGCGGAAAGTGCGAAAGTCTGGTCGAGCGATTGGGAATCAATCGTAACTCGCAGCAAGCTGCCTTCACGTGTGAGCGTGATGACATCGTTCCCCGTCCCGCCGGCAACTTGCAGGAGGCCTTGCGCGGTAAGGGTTGCCGAAAGGTGCGTTCGCCGATCGAGAGGTTCAATGATGGGGGATACTACAACTGGCATTTTCCACTGCTCCGTAACTGCAAAAAGGGGCACAAAGACTTTAAAGTGTACCACAATCATGGCCGCCGACGCCACAAAAATTGAGAACGCCGCCCCGGTGACAGATATTTCAACAATAACCGCAACCCCACGCCCTTTCCGGGTGCTGCATCTGATGCTGGAGGCGGCATGGGGCGGGCTTTCGCGGTATGTGATTGATCTGTCTAATGCCATGGCCCTGCAAGGCGTGGAGAGCATCGTCGCTGCCGACGACGGCGAATGGCGATCGAAGTTTGATGGGGCCCATCTCAAATTTGTTCAGGTGCCGCTGCTGCGCGAGAAGTTCTTTTACGCGCAGTCGCGGGCCATCATTCATCGGGCGCTTGACGGTCGGCCGGTTGATTTGATTCACACGCACTATCGGCGTGCGACGCGGCTGGCGCGGAAACTTCGGCTTTCGGCTGTCCGAAGCCATCCGGGGCTGAAGCACCCGGCTTGTGTGCCGATTCTTTACACGTTGCACCTTTCGCACATCAACATGCGGTTTCCGCGGAATTTATTTACGGATTTTGGCGACCATACGCACATCGCCTCGGAAGACGCGCGGCGGTGGTGCATGGATGTCGGCAAGGTCCCCAACGACCACATCACCTGCATTCCGCACGGCGTGGATGTCAATCGATTCTCATTCGCCGACGCTACCACGAAATCCATTGCGCGACGGAGCCTTGAACTCGCCGACGATGATCTCGTCGCCGCATTTGTCGGGCGGCTGGAGGCTCCGAAGAACGAAATGTGGCTGCTCGACCTCGCCGCCGCCTCCAAAGCGCAGTTGCCCAAGCTTAAAATTCTCATGGCCGGCGACGGGCCGAACATGCCGCTGCTGCGCGATCGCATCGACAGCGAAAACCTGCACGACCGCGTGCGCCTGCTGGGCGAGATCAACCCCGTGCCGCTCTACCACGCCGCCGACGCGCTGCTTTTGCCGTCGCTGCGCGAAGGCTTTTCGCTGGTGTGCGCCGAAGCCATGGCGTGCGGCGTGCCGGTGCTGCGCACGAAAACCACCGGCATGAGCGAAACGATCATCGAAAATCTGACCGGACGATCCACGCCGATCGACCACGACGCGTTTATCAATGCCGCCATTGAATTTCTTTCGCATCAAGACAGATTACATGAAATGGGAATCGCCGCCGCTGCGCACATTCGGCGGCATTACACTTATGATCAACAGGTGAAGCGCACGCTGGATATGTACCTCACCCTCGCCCGGTACTCCGGGAGAGGGAGCAACGATGCAAACTAACTGGCCCCAACTTCACGCCAACGCTTTCGCCGCCGTGCGGTGCCTGGTCACCGGCGGCGCGGGGTTTATTGGGTCGCACATTGTCGACGCGCTGCTTGCGCTGGGCGCGAAAGTGACGGTCATCGACGACCTTTCCGGCGGGGCGACTCAAAATCTCAACCTGGCCGCGCGGTTTGTTGAAGGATCGATTCTCGATGAGGCGGCCGTCGACGACGCCATCGCCGGCGCGCAGTTGGTGTTTCATCAGGCGGCGAAAGTATCGGTGCCGGCCAGCGTGGCCGATCCGGTGTTATACAACCGCGTGAATGTCGACGGCACGGTGATGGTTCTCGACGCCGCCCGCCGCGCCGGGGTGAAGCGGTTCATGTTCGCCGCCAGCAGTAGTGCGTATGGCGATTCGCCGGAGTTGCCCAAGATCGAAACCATGCCCCCGCTGGCCGCCAGCCCGTACGCGGCCAACAAAATCGCCGGCGAACAGATTCTGCGCGCCTACGCCAGCACGTATGGCATCGACACCGTGAGCCTGCGTTACTTCAACATCTTCGGCCCGCGGCAAAATGCCAATAGCGCGTACGCTGGTGTGATCGCCGCGTTCGCCAAAAAAATCCTCGCCGGGCAGGGGCCCGTCATCACCGGCGACGGCAGCGCGACGCGCGATTTCACGTTCGTTCACAACGCCGTCCACGCCAACCTGCTGGCGGCGCGGCATCCGCAACGTTTTGGTGGCGAGATGATTAACATCGCCACCGGCCGCGCGACAAGCGTTCGCCAACTGGCCGAAGCCATGGCCAGACTCCTCGACCGGCCCGATCTGCACCCCCAACTCGCCCCCGCGCGCCCGGGCGACGTGGCCCACTCCCTGGCCGACCTCGCAAAGGCCGAACGGGTCTTGGGTTACGCGCCGATTGTCGATTTTGAAGCGGGATTGCGGGCTACGGTGGAGTGGTATCGCGATCAGTAAATTTGTTATTCCACGTCGCTTGCGCGCTGCGCTTCGTGCGCTTTGCTTAAGTGGTCGTTATCCACATTCTTACGGGACGTTAGCCAAAATCACCTTCCAAAGTTAAGCCGCTTCACATCCCGCCCGATCCGATTCTTAAGCACAATCGCCAACAACAAGGAGTCGGCCATGGAAAACAAAACGAACTTTAAGGTAGGAGAAAAGGTCCAGCTCACGCGCACCCGCACGTGGTTGCTGCTGGTGGTGTTTGGGATTATCGGCATCTCGTTGTCGTCGATGCTCTAAATTGCCATTGTAGCGACGCACGTCCGGGCGTTCATTGCCGCCTTGCACCAGCCGGGACGGCCGCTACAACATGCGCTCCAACATTCCGCAAACCGCCCGGTCGCCGTTCGTTCAATCGAGTGGCGGCCGGGCGGTTTTGTTGGGTGGGCGCAAGAATCTCACATGACGGACTGCACCGGCGACGCGGCAACGACGCTGCGCGCCCAGTCTAATTCGTCGCCCTGCAAACCGCTGGCTTCGGCGCTGCGGTATTTCAACCGGCGCTCGTAGCGGCCGCGGTCGAAGGTCGTTGCGAATAAGTCGGCCATGTCCAGCGGCAGGTCGGGGTCTGGCGCGCGCAGCGGAACAGGTACGGTCGGCAATCGAGCCGTGAGCCGCCACGGATAGACGGCGGTGTGAGTCGGCTTTTCACCTCGGGTGACGTAAACGTAATAGTCGGCCTCGGGCAGCGGCGAATCGAATCGCAACCGGTGCCCGCGCAGCAACAGATCAATTTCCACCAGGCTGACCGACCGCGAAAGAAATTGTTCGCGGCGGGCGACGTATTTCTTGTATCCGTCGCCCGTCTTCTTCGTCGGCGACAATAGTTCGATCACCGTGATTAGTTCGGGTTCCTCGCCGGTTGAGTGTATCTCCAGCCAGGCGGCGGTTTCTTCGTCCCAGGTGATCTTGTGCGTAAGGACAATCGGTTCCACAAGCGTGGCAGTCCCGCCGGCGGATTCCGCGACAGCGGGCGCGCCGGGTGTACGGGTGACTGCGACATCGGGATAGCGTCGCTGATCCGGCTCACCTCCGGCGACGTTTACCAACTGAAAATACTCATCTAGCCGCGCGTCGTAGGTCGGCGGCAGTTTCGCCAATGCTGCGTCTCGAGTGTAAGTGAGAAAGCTGCGGTGGAAATCCTCCCACACGCCAGAGCGTTCAAGAAAAGGGTCCATGCCTGGAAACGGGCAACGCATAGCCAACCAACCTTTCAATCAAGTATATCGCGATTACACCGTTTTGCGCGCGTAATTCTGACGAGAGATGGTCACGCCTTCACAATATGGTCGCGCCTACCCTTCACGTTCACCATCGCGTTGCGCGTATCGACGACCAGCCTGGCGTTGTCGGCGATCATTTGCCAATCGTAGGATGAATGGTTCGTGCTGATGAGCACGCAATCGTAATCTTTAAGTGTTTCGGCCGAGAGCTTGATGCTTTCCATCTGCAGATCGTGATGCCGCATTTTGTGCGTCCGCGGGACGAACGGGTCGTGGTAATCGACTTTGGCGCCCAAATGTTCCAGTTTTTCAATCAGCTCGAAGCTGGGGCTTTCGCGCACGTCGTCTACGTCGGGTTTGTAGGCCAGCCCTAAAACTAAAATGCGCGAACCCTTCACCGCCTTGCCGTGGTGGTTGAGCGCAAGCAGGGTTTTCTGCACGACGAATTCCGGCATTTGCACGTTGATCTCGCCGGCCAGCTCGATGAACCGCGTGGGCATGTTTACCTCGCGGGCTTTCCAGGTGAGGTAGAACGGGTCGATCGGAATGCAGTGTCCGCCCAAGCCGGGGCCGGGGTAGAACGCCTGAAAGCCGAACGGCTTGGTTTTGGCCGCCTCGACGACCTCCCACACATCAATGCCCATGGCGTCGAGCACCATTTTCATCTCGTTCACCAGCGCGATGTTCACCGCGCGGTAAATGTTCTCCAGCAACTTCGCCGCCTCGGCAACCTCGGCGGTGCTGACGAGGATGACTTTGGCGATCGCTTTCTTGTACAGCGAGGCTGCCAGTTCGCCGCTGATCGGGTCGATCCCGCCGACGAGCTTTGGAATCGATTGCGTGTTGTGACTTTTGTTGCCCGGGTCTTCGCGCTCGGGTGAGTACGCCAGAAAATAATCTTTGCCGCACGTGAGGCCTTTGGCTTCAAACCGGGGCAGCATGATCTCGCGCGTCGTGCGCGGGTAGGTGCTGCTTTCCAGCACGATCAACTGCCCGATACGCAGCGTCTTGGCGATGTCATCGGCGGAGCGTTCGATATAGCTCAGATCAGGCTCGCGATGATGACCCAGCGGCGTGGGCACGCAACTGATAATCACATCAGCCTCCCCCAGCCGCGACATATCCGCCGTGGCATCAAACCGCCCGCCTTGCTTCATTTCGCTGACAAGCGTCTTGCCCAGGTGCTGAAGATAGTTTTCCCCGCGATGGAGTGCCGCGATTTTCTGTGGATCGACATCAAACCCAATCACCGGCAACCCCGCCCGATGAAACGCTGCCATCAGCGGCAACCCCACGTACCCCAGCCCGATCACGCCGACCACGGCGGTATTGTTTGCAATCTTCTGCTGTAAGCTCATGCGTTTCCCGGCTTCTCTAGTGTGTGCAAAGCCCGGAAGATTACCGCGCCGATGTTCCGCTGTCATTTCGGGCGTTGTTTGGATGTTTTGCCTGATCCGGGCAGGCATAAACCAAATTTTCGTTGACCCGGGTCGAATCCCGGCTTACGTTGAATTGTCTACCCAGCTTTATTTTTTACGGATGTGAATGATGAAAACGTTCGGTACGCCCGCCTTGCTGATTGCCGAACCGCTCGAATCACGCACGCTGCTTCACGGGACGGGCGACGCGTTCGCCTCGCTCACTTCGCGCGGCACGCTCATTTTGCGCAGCCTGCCGGGAGACGACACGTTCGTCGTCTTCCCCAACGGCGCCAACGTGCAGGTGCTGCACGATGGTGAGACGCAAGATTTCGTGGCAGCGAATGTCGCACGTATCTATTTCGACGGCGGAACCGGCGAAGACTTTGTCCAGATCAACGTGCCCATTCGCAGCGAACTGCACGGCGGCGACGGCAACGACACGCTGCTCGGCGGGGCGCGCCAAGATGCCATTTTCGGCGACGTGGGGGCCGATTTCCTTTCCGGCGGCAGCCAGAACGACACCATCGATGGCGGTAGCGGCAAAGACCGCATCTATGGCAAGGGTGGCGCCGATAACCTCATCGGCGGATCGGGCGACGACCGCATCAACGGCGGGCTCGGCGACGATACCCTGAACGGCGGCCGCGACAACGACACCCTCACCGGCGCCGACGGCAACGACAGCTTCTTCGGCGGCAGCGGAACCGATACCGCCGCCGACATGAATGAAAAATCCGACTCGGCCGACGGCGTTGAAATTTTCTGATCGGCCACACCAAAACCAATGGCGCCCGCCGCAAGGCGGCGGTGATTCGGCTGCTGGATGATTGATTTGTCCCGATCGGTGAATCGCCTTGCAGTCGTAGAGGGTCTTATGGTTCAATACAGTTGATATGAGTTCAACCGTCGACCCCATCACCCTGACCCTTCCAAGAACACTTGCCAACGGCATCGTCGAATTGTCGTCCGATCTCACTGATCGCATGCATCAGTTGCTTGAGCGGAACACCGATGGGCAACTGGCGCCGATGGAAAAGGCTGAGTTGGAAACCCTCGTGCGAATGGCCGAGTTCGGGCAGATCGTATCGATGGCCCTTAAAAAGGCGGGATGACCGGTGGGGCTGTCATCGATTCCTAACGCGCTAAGACAGCGAGTTTTCATTCGCGACGGCGGCGCTTGCCGGTATTGCCTGTTGCGTCAGATCGGCCAAGGCGCGGTCTTCCATATCAATCATGTTTTGCCGCGGAGTAAGGGTGGAGCGACGGTAATAGACAATCTCGTGTTGTAGTGCCCGCACGGTAGTTTGCATAAGTCGGATCGTATCGAATTACGTGATCATGAATCAGAAATTATCGTCCCCATCTTCCATCCGTTGCGGCAGGACTGGCAGACACATTTTGTGATGAAGCAAGACGGGAGAATCGTTGCGATAGACGCCACCGCGCGCGTTACGATTGCTGCCCTTCACATGAATGACGTGCTCCCTTCGCTGGCGCGCCGCATGCAAATCATGCTGGGACTGCTCGACGCGCCGCCTGATTAGTGATGTTTTTTCTGCCAGGGTGTGCAGGCGTCCGTCTGAAATGATGTGATGCAGAAAATTGCCGTACCAGATTCCGCCGACCGCTGCTTCCGCTGCGATTACGATTTGCGCGGCATCGCCGATGAACAACCGTGCCCGGAGTGCGGATTGTTGGCCGAACGACGCCGCAAGATAGCGCGTTCAGCACCCCCGATAAAGCCGCCGCCATTGGCGGCGGGGAACTTTCACGCACGCTAACCCGGATTATTCAGAAAGAGTTTGAACCACAAATGGACACGGATAAAAAACTAAATTGAGTCGATTTCGTTCCCACGTCGCGAAGCACGTCCGCTGGCGAGGTGCGATGAATTCTGCCATAAGTCAATTTCTTTTCTGTGTTTCTCCGTGTTCATCCGTGGTTCTTATGAATAATGCGGGCTAAACCGAGCATATCCGTCGCCGTGTTGCGCTTGAACGGCCGACTCCGCAATTCACAAAAATTATAGCTCATCGGCCTCTCCGCGACCGGGTCGCGGCTTTATTTTTAGCAAAGTCCCGCCCCGCGCCGATAATCCGACATATCGCAGTCTCGACCCACCCGGCCGTGATTTGTTCTTGCGCGGAGATGCTGATGCTTGCCCAAACTCGATCGCTCGTTGAATCGCTTGAAGTCCGAACCCTCCTGGCCGCCGGGGCGCTGGATGCTTCGTTCGCGCAAGGCGGAACCATCATCCCGCCGATTGAGCCGTTGCAGATTCCCGCCGCCGTGGTCGCGCTGGCCGATGGCGGCGTGCTCGTGGCGGCGCGGCAGGCGAACGCGGGCGCGGAGCGCGATTTCAGCCTGTTCAAACTCAACCCGTCCGGCGGGCTGGACCAGAATTTCGGCGTGAAGACCATCGACTTCGGCGCCGCCGATGATGTCGCCGATATGATCGCCCTGCCCGACGGCAAGTTTGTCCTCGCCGGTGCATCGTTCGACTTTTCCAGTTCCCTCGGCCGCGTGGCGATCGCCCGGCTGAATGCCGACGGCTCGCTCGACACCACCTTTTCCGGCGACGGCAAGCTGCTGATTGACGATCCCGACGACGACCTGACCGCCGCCGCCGTCGTTCGCGCAACCGGCGACGGCAAACTGATCGTCGGCGGGCAAAGCTCCGTCGCGCGCGTGACCGCCGACGGCACGCTGGACGCGTCGTTCGGCACCAACGGCATCCACAAAATCGTCACCGACGGGCGCAGCGGATTGCTGCAATCGCTGTTCATCGCCCCCGACGGCAAAGTGTGGGTGGCCGAACGCCTCAACGGATTTCGCAGAGAATATCTCGTCGCGCGCCTGACGACGTCGGGCGGTTTTGACAACACGCTGAGCGGCGACGGGCGGGTCTACTTCCCGCTGGGCGGGAACGATGTAATCATCGCCCCGCTGGCGGGCAACAAGGCGATTCTGGCCAATATCGGCGGGCTGGGCGACAGCGTGCAGTTCCGCCGAATCAACCCCGATGGCGGGCAGGATGCCACGTTCGGCAATGCCGGCGTTGTTCGTATTCCAATCACCGGCGTCAATGCCACGCTGCGGCAACTCATCGCCGCGCCCAACGGCAAATTGCTTGCAACAGGTTTCAGCGGCGCGCAATTGTCGAACCAGATCAACACTTTTGTGGCGCGCATCAACGTCAATGGAACGGTCGACGCCGCGTTCGGCTCGCAGGGCGTTGCGTTCATCGATATTGCGGGAAACAACACGCCCGGCGGGTTTGCGGTGGCGCGCGACGGAAAAATCATCGTCGCCGGATCGTCGTCGCAACGACTCGATTCGCCGCCGGATACGTTTATCAATCAGGCTTTTGCGGCGCGCCTCATCGGCACCGAGACCGAGCCATCGGCCCGCGTGACCGCCACCGGCACGCTGCTGGTGCAAGGCAGCGAGCTGGCCGAGACGATCACGATCGACACCATCACCACCGCCGCCGGCAAGCGCGTGCGGGTGAGCATCAACGGAATTGTGACCACCTTTCCGGCGCGCAACGTAAAACGACAAGTCGTTTTCGCCGCCGATGGGAATGACCTGATCGCCATGCGATCCACCGTCGGCGCGAGCTTCGAAGCCCACGGCGACGGCGGCAACGACGCCATCACCGGCAACGGCCGCGCCAACATCCTCCGCGGCGGAGAGGGAGACGACACCCTGAGCGGCTTCGGTGGCGACGATGCCCTCGTCGGCAACGCCGGCAATGATTCGCTGCTGGCCGGCAGCGGCGACGACAACGCCGAAGGCGGCACCGGCAACGACACCCTCTTCGGCGCCACCGGCCAGGACACCCTCAACGGCGGCGCCGACACCGATACCGCCATCGACCCGGCCAGCGATATTCTCATCAGCATTGAAAATTAAACGTCCAATAAACGCCGTTACACCGGCCGACCCGCGGCGCATAACGAGCGGCAAGCGTCAGCGATACGATTCCTGCAACAACACCACCTTTCGCTGACGCTTGCGGCTCGTTATTCGGGTCATATGCGGTTGACCCGGACAATAAAGCGAACGTGGAAACAGCCAGGTGCGTTTCGTGACGTTTTCGGCTATCATCTGACGGAATGCCGAGTGTCGCTGTAAAAAATGCCCTTGTCGCCGCGCGTAAAATGTTCGAGCAGCCGCTCGATTTCGAAGGGTTTTTATCCAAACTGGCCCCGAAAGATCGTGTGAACGCCGAGCGCCGTGCCACCACCCTGGATACCGAAGGCGGCCCCCACCGCGCCGCGTTATGGCGCAGGCTGGCCGCAAGCCTCATGACGCTGGCCCCCGTGGCCAAGCTCGTCGGCAAGCAGACGGTGCAGTTTTATATCCCCGACGGCAAATACCGCATGCAGGTGTTCGCGTTGGAAGACCTGCAGGACGGCAACCTCACCATCTATTGCCCCGACCGCCTGGCCGAAGCGATTGAGGGCGGCCTGGTTTCGCGCAACGAAAAATCGCAGCCGAACGTCTGCACCATCAAGGCCACCAAAGAGCCGCTTTCGGTCGAGCCGCTGGACAGCAGCGCCATCAACCCCGGCGATCATGTGAAAGATTTAGTCGGCTGGAACCGCAAAGCCTTGCGCATCACGCTGGCGTCGGGTTCATCAAACACGCAAATCGAAGCCGCGGAACTTCTGTGTGCGATCGCGTCGCGGCATTTTGTGAAGCCAAAAACCGAAGACGGCGCGGCGGCGAAGGGCTGATTCCCCCTTTTTCACGCTGCGATCCACCGCTTGGAAAACGCCCGTGAGATGTATTCATAAGACCTATACGTTGCGCGCGCCGATCCAATCATCCGATCAAATCATGTAATCAAACCGCCCGACCGATTCCTTGGTCACGTCTGCGTTGTCGCTTTGCAAGGTGAGCCGGTACGGGCGGACTTCTCGGTTGGGATTGTCCTCCCCGGCGTTGAAATCGGTTTGGCCGGCGCGGAAATTGGTATCGGCGCGGGCTTCGAAGTCGGCCAGGTTGTAGGTGTCTCTTCCCTTGCCGCCGACGACGCGGTCGTTGCCTTCGTGGCCGTTGAGGTAATCATTCCCACCGCCGCCGTCGAGGCGGTCGGTGCCGAACTGGCCGAGCAGAATGTCGGCGCCGTCGCCGCCGCTCACCTGGTCGTCGCCGCTTTCGCCCCACAGGTAATCGTTGCCTGGCCCGCCGAAGATACGGTCGTCGGAGTTTTCCGGTTCGATGGGTTCGGCGCGGCCGTTGATAAAGCCCTGATCCCCTTTGAGGGTGTCATTGCCTTCTTCGCCATAGATCGTATCGAAGCCAAGGCCCCCGTCGACGGAATCATTCCCGGCTCCGGCGAGGATCAAATCATTGCCGAAGCTGCCGTTCACGCTGTCGTTGCCTGCGCCGGCGAAAATCAGGTCGTCGAAGTTCGATCCGACGATCGTATCGTTGCCCGCGCCCGCTTCGGTAAAGTTCTTGATGAGTCCGGCCGACATCGCGCCCAGGTCAATGGCATCGTTGCCGTCGCCGCCGTAGATGGTATCGGGGTCGGCGCCGCCGTTGATGGAATCATCGCCGATATCGCCGGTGAGGCTGTCGGCGCCGGCGCCGGAGTCGATGGTATCGTTGCCACCGCCACCAATGATGGTATCGATGCCTTCGAGTGAAGTGATGCGGTCATTCCCCCCGCCGCCGTCGACGAAGTTGTTACCCGCGCCGGCGGCAATGTTATCGCCGAACGCTGCGCCGATGAGGGTGTCATCGCCGTCGAAATTGAACATGTTGCCGGCCTGATCCACCCGCGCGATCGCCGGCTGCACGTTGTCGCCGAAGATGCTGATTTTTCGCTCGCGCAGAAACTCCGCCGGGCCGGTGATGGTAATCTCGTCGGCGCCGCGCTGGGGGAAAAAGTCAGGGTTATCCAACCCGCCGTCACCGATGATAGTAAACCGCTTCACGTCGCGCAGGCGAACGGCCCGCGAGCGGTCATTCACCTGCACCAGCACTCGGTTAGCGCCGTTGATCTGCTGAATGCTGATGCGAATTTCGTCGCTGGAATTGGGCGCGAACACCTCCAGCGTGCCGCGCAGCCCCAGCACGATGCGCGGCGTGGGAATGAGCGAATAATCGGGATCAGAAATCGGCTTCAGGTTGATCGGGTTGAGCGCAATCGGCACCGTCGCCGCCGCCAGAAGCTGGCGCGGTTGAAGGGGTTCCATCACGTGCTGAACGGTTTGCTTGATGCAGCGGCGGTTCGATCGTTTCATACTCAACGGCTCCGGAAAAAGTGCGTCGGGTAGCTTATCGGCTCGGGGGTTCGCCGTCCAAAACAGACGCGGCGGTGGAATTTGAAAGGGCAATCGCTTGTGCCCCGATTTACGAGCCGTAAGCGTTAGCGACCGGATGTATTTTGCGGGAATCGGTCGCCGTGCTGCGGGAATCGGGTCGCTGACGCCCGCCGCTCGTTCCATGCGATTGCCGTGTCCGGCTATCCGCGATTCGATATCGGTTATCCACGACTCACCACCATTGTGCCACGTGGCACAATGGTCAAAACCAGAGATAACCCATTTATTGACAAACACTTAAACCGATTTTGAAAATCGCCCGCCCCTAACATATCCTGTTAAGACCACGGTCGGCCCACGCCGCCCATTTCGCCCCTTTGGCCGCGACCGGATTCTGAAGGCCAAATCGTCATGACGATCGCGGGTCACGTTGACTGACTAATTTAGTATACGTTTAATGTTAATTGGACCAGTCCCGCTTTTATTCGAGTCCCGCTTTTATTCGCGCGGACGAACGACAGGTAAACCTCTTTTTCTCGGTCGCTGCAATAACCATCACACGCTATCCCGAGAAGACCTGTTCGCGGTGATAGGTAAGGAACTCTGCCTTTGGCTCGGCCAATTTTTGTGGAAGCTCGATCCTTTTTCCTTCGTAGGGGACGAAAGTTTGCTCAAGGGCCGACTGCGGAAAGTATCGCTTTAATCGTTTGCTGAGAACGACCTGAAAACGATCATCCACCGTAATGAGTCCCGAATCGAATGCCGCATCGTGTAGGTTCGAAAGGCACAAACCATTTCGTGGGTCGAGTCGATCATCGGGAAAGTCCCGCCACGGCTTGATATGACTCGCGACCAGTAGTCTCGGAACGTTGATCCCGCTGATGCAGCAGCGAACGCCATAGACATTCAAGATCGACTGCCGGAAGAACTGCTGACCGCGGCGGACCTTCACGGTCGCGGCGGCTTCTGTCGGGCCGGACGGCGCCACCGGGAACGTCGGACGTTCAATGTAAATCTTGTCGCGGTGCAGGAAGTCGATTTCGCGCGTCTCGTCGTGGGTGAACAGGTCGTGTAAGAGTTGCTCGCTGGCGGGGCCGAGGTTCGGCAAATCGTGCTGAAACTCATCCCACATTTGCCGGTCCTGTTTCGTCGCCCCCTGCAAACCGCGAATCCCGCGGGCCTGTTGAACGGGATCGAGTGATGCGAAATTTGAAAGCTTCATCGCCAGACTGCTTGGCGTTCGCCCCATCTTTTCTGCCACGTCGATGATAAGTCTGTTTCCCTTGTGCAACTTCCCGAACGGTAGCTTGCAATAAACATTCAAGGCGATCAGGAAGTGCTCCCGAGTCCACTTAACGGCAGAAGTTTTCGCCATAGGAGCAGTTTAGCAGGGCACGAGAAGGATGTAATATGCGGGGATCATGGACGATTCCAAACCAGCTTTTTGCATCTACATCGATACGGTCGTTGAGGGCACGATCCCGCTCTGGCGTGACGAAAATGACTTTCCGGTCATCTACGAAACAAGGCGAGAGGGCGAGCGGGAGATTGCAGACGACCTGATGAGTCGGCTGAAAGAGTTTATAGATGGTGAACGGGAGTTCGAGGACGCAATGACCGTCGAGGAATACATTGTCGAGGTGAGCGTATTTCCTGACGGCTCGATCACAGACGAAGACGGCAATGTCTTTGACTCTCGACGCACCGAAAGTGGGACGCGAGCAAACGGATGAGTCTTAGTCGTCTGTCAATACGATTCGGTACGCCTCTTCATTCTCTTCAATGTCCATGTTGCCATCGCCGACCCGCCGTGGCGAGTCTGCGCTTGTGCGTAGGCTGACTGCCCCGCAAACTTCGTTCGCTCCCCCACGAAGTTGATTGACTGCCCGCGGAAACTAATTTACTTCCCGCGGGGTTTGATTTAGTGCCCTCGGAAATTCATTCAGTCTCCTCAGAACTTGATCTACTTCAATTAGAACTTCATATACCGCCCGCGCAAACTCATTTACTTCCCGCGGAACTTTATTTACTGCCCGCGGGGTTTGATTTACCTCCCGCGCAACTTGATTTACTGCCCGCGGGATTTGATTTACCTCCCGCGGAACTTGATTTACTGCCCGCGCAACTTGATTTACTGCCCGCGGAAGTTCCGCGGGAAGTAAATGAACCTTGGTTACCTGTCCTGATTGCTCATCGACCTGCATGGCAGGCCCGCACGCGGGATTTGATCGGACGTGGGGCAGGAGGCGGTGGGCGGCGGTGAAGTCGTTCGCCGGGTTGGTCGATCTTTGAAGATATGGATCAGATCGTACTGCGGGTTACGCATGAGGCGGGGCTACTTTCTTCGCCGGCGCGTTGCGCGCCGATTTCGCCGCGACGCAGAAAACGGGCCAGGTCCGAATAACATCACAAATATACAAATGTGATTGTCGCCGGAGCTTATGTAAACGTCGGTCTTTATGACTGCGGGTCGGCCTGGCGTGTCGCCTCGATGGCGAAGCGGTGGTCATGTGCCTTCGACCAATTTATCCAGCGTCTCGTCGGTGCATTGTGGATCAACGGTTCGACAGGCGCGGGCCAGCACTTCGGAGATACCGGTGAGCCGGGTACGCCACGCCGCAGGCTCGGCATCGCGCGGCGTGAGTTGCTCGAACTCGCGGCACAGCAGGATCATTCTTAAGAGGTGCTTGAATAGCACGCCTTCCTGTTTGACCAGATCGCGGCCGCGAACGAACTTGTCGAAGTCGCCGCCGGAATTTAGCAGATCGCCCACGGCCCAGACGGGCGTCGTGAACAGCCCGCCGGCGTGGTCGATCTCGTTCTCGAACAGCATTCGCATTTTCTGCGCCAGCGGCACAGGGTACTTTCGCAGCGCCGGTTCGACGTCGGATTGGTCGGCTTGTGGATAGAGATCGTCGTGCGTCGCCAGGCCGAGGGTAAGAATTGTCGGGTCGACCACTTCGATGCTGAGCCGTCCCGGCGGCAACTCGTCGGGCCACGGCACGCGCACCGACTTGGCAACCGAGCCGGGCATCTCCAGCAGGCTCTCCAGGATCTGCACCAACTCGTGATCGTCGGCCTTGCCAAGATATTCGAGAAGGAACAGGCCGTAGAGCGGATGCACGGCGCGGAAGACCATGAGCTGCTTGAGCTTTTCGGTCGGCGTGGCGGTGACCGGATCGTAGGGCGGTGGCCCGATTTGGGCGGCCGCCCGCGCCGCGCCCGATTTCGCCGCTGCCGCCGCCGTTGCCCCAACGTGCTCGCCGAGCTTGAGTTGGGCCATCAGTTCATCAAACGTGGGCAGCTTGGCGCGCGGCGTGGATGCCGGTGCGGCGGTTTTGGTTTCCACTTCCGGCGCGTCGGCCGCTTCATCCGTTTCATCATCAACTGCGTTGCCACTGCCGGCGGCACTCGGCCCCGCCGGTTTAACGGCATTTTTCCACGCCTGGGGCGGCGGCGGGTCGAGCACGACGATGTTCATCTGCGCCAGCGTCACCAGCATTCGCGTGAGGCGCTTGATCTCGGCCTCGACCATCGGTGCGTCCATCAGCCGGCGGCGCATCACCTCGCGGATCGGCTCGACCTCGGGATGCGCATCGAGCAGATACGCCAGCCATCGCCAGCTCAGGTGCCCTTTGCTCGCCAGCCGCGCCGGCGGAGCGGTTTGAAGCTTGACGAATTGTTCCGGGTTCCAATAGGTAACGCTGCTGCGCCGTGTCGGCTTCTTCTTGAGGAGCCCTTTCTTCGCCTTCATCAGGCCGGGGTCGTGCGTGTCTTCGGGGATCGAGTCGTACTTCACCTTCCATCGCGAAAGCTTGACGTCGTCCTCATGGGCCAGCACAAAAACGTGGCCCTCGGAATCAAACTGCGGACGACCCGCCCGGCCGAACATCTGCTGCGCGCTACCTGCGTCGATCAGCCGCTTCCTGTCGCGCGGGCCTTTGACCAGCGTGGTGAGCACAACCGACCGCGCCGGCAGGTTAATGCCCGCCGCCAGCGTCTCGGTGCAAACGCACACCTGAAGAAGTTTTTCCTGAAAAAGAGTCTCAACCACACGGCGATAACGCGGCAACAGCCCGGCATGATGAATGCCAACCCCGCGCGCCAACAGCGTTCGAAGCTTGTTTCCAGAGCCGACGGCGAAATCGAACGCTTCAAGCCGATCAAGCAGCGGCTGGCGCTGGCCTTCAGTAAACAGGTTCTTCCCCTTGAGAATTTCGGCTGTCTCCCAGCAGATGCTCCGGTCGAAGCAGAAAATCAGGGCCGGCGTCCGCCGCTGCGCATCGGTGCCCTGTGCAATTCGCTCCATGAAATCCGGCAGCAGTTCGTCGCCGATCCACTCAAAGTGCAGGGGAACGCGGCGCTCCGTGCCCTCGACCAGCGTCACGCGCCGGTCGAGGCTGCGGGCCATCCAATTCACAAACTCGTGCGCCGCGCCGACCGTGGCCGACAGCAACATCACGCGAACCTCCTTCGGCAGCAGCGAGAGGGCAAGTTCCCACACAATGCCGCGCTGCGACTCATTGAAATTGTGGAACTCGTCCATCACCACCGCGCCCACGCCGGCGAAGTCGAACGCTTCGGGGTGCAGCAATCGGTTCAGCAGCACTTCGGCCACGACGACTTTAATGCTGGCGTCCGGATTGATCGTTCGATTGCCGGTCACAAGGCCCACTTGCTCGCGCGCAAAGCCCCAACGCGCGACGGTATCCTGAAGCTCCAGAAACTTCTGATCGGTCAGTGCAATCAACGGCGTGGAGTAGTAAACATCCTTCCCCGTACGAAGCCCCTCGTACACCGCCGCCTCGGCCACCAGCGTCTTGCCGGTGCCGGTCGGTGCCGACAACAGCACACCGTCGGCACAAGCCGCCCACGCGTAGAGTGCCTCTTCCTGCAGCGGATAAGGCGCGTAGGGCAGGCGTTCCAGATACTCAAGGATCAATTCATCGCGAGAAGGTGACGGCGGCATCCTCGCGATCCTAACACCCGCGGCCCGTTGCCACAGCAGCGGCGCGGAAGCGGGGCAGTTGGATTACCCGCCGTTGTGACGCGGGCGGTGAGGGTGTCCCAGATCAACACGCTCGTCGGAGAACTGGAATATCCGACCGCGATATCTGATCTTCATTTCGAAACCGGTGGCTGTCCCGAAGTACCGCGCCCGGCGCGAGAAACTCGACCAGCCCGAGCTGCCCTGGGAGCCCTGAACCAGCGGTCCGAATGCTCAATCTCGGCGATTGCCGTTGCCGGGATCGATGTTACTATGCGCGGAGAATGCCCGGGGACGGTCTCCGGGCCTCAGTGAAACCGCGAAATGGGTCCAAAGCGTGCCGCCGGCGGCGGGACTTGGCCTCGTGGAGGGTGAAGGTGAGCGAAGGTGAGCAACCTAAATTCCCCCTCTCCCCAAACCCCTCTTCCCCGGGTCACTCCAGCACGCCCTCACGGAATCAAAATTCCTATCAGTTTCTTCAACACCCACAGGATGGTCCAGCAATACGTTCTGAACGCGTACCTGCGCTGATTGTCAGCTTCGCTTCGCATCGGCGGGTCAAATGAAAACGCGCGTCCGCCAGGCGCAAGTACGGAAGTCCGGTTTTGAACGAACAGCAGCCGCCAGAGGAGGATTCGATGGCATATGGGCCAAAACAGAATGAGGCACTCATCAATCTGCCGCCGGAACTGCGCGAGCTTCTGGCCCGCTGCCCGAAGTACACCTTCGCCACCAGCACCGCAGAACTTGTGGAGTTGGCTTGTAGCGCAGACCACACGGGATGGCGTGAGGTGGCGTATGAAGTTCCAGGGAAAGGTCGCGTCGTGGAGGCGCGGGTGTGCAGGGTGCGCAACGGCGTGGCGGCGAACTACGTCGAGCCGTACATGCGCCGCCGCGATCCCGATTGCCTCGTGATCGGCGACAGCCTTCCTACGGACAAGAAGCGGTTTGTCGATCGCTTTGGCAACGAATTCGAGGCGCTGCGCCGGCAAACCTTCGAATGGCTGAAGACACAGGAACTTGCGCTGTTCGCGTTCGTCGCCGGCCAGAAGGGCACCGGCGTCGATGCGCTGGTCGTCGCGCCCGCCAACGCCGGCTTCTTTGCGCTGGGGCTTGGGCTGCTTCAAGGCATCCTCGGCCCGGAAGAGCTGACCCCCGATTTCGCACCCAGGGCGATCCTGTACGTTGCACCTCCGTTCCGGCACACTCATTTCGACGGAAAGCAGATCGTGGTCCACCACCGCCGTCCCGACCTGCACGAGCTATTCTGCTACAACCTGTACCCCGGCCCCAGCGCCAAGAAGGGAGTCTATGGCGTGCTGATCAACATCGGTGAACAGGAAGGTTGGGTCACGGCCCATTGCTCCACCGTTCAGGTGGTCACGCCGTATGACAACACCGTTACCATCATGCACGAGGGCGCCAGCGGCGGCGGCAAGAGCGAGATGCTGGAACACATCCACCGCGAGGCGGACGGGCGCCTGCTGCTCGGGCGGAACATCATCACGGGCGAGCGCCGACACCTTGTGCTCCCCCGCGCTTGCGATCTTCATCCGGTCACGGATGACATGGCACTTTGTCACCCTTCGCTACAGAACCACAATCGCAAGCTGACGCTGATGGACGCAGAGGATGCCTGGTTCGTTCGCGTCAACCACATCAGCGCGTACGGCACCGATCCGCACCTGGAGGCGCTTACGATCCGGCCGCCGCAGCCGATCCTTTTCCTCAGCATCGATGCGGTCCCGCAGGCGACGGCACTGATCTGGGAACACATCGAGGACGCGCCGGGCGTAGTCTGCCCCAACCCGCGCGTGATTCTGCCGCGGAAAATTGTGCCCGGCGTAGTGGATGGTCCCGTCACTGTGGACATTCGCAGCTTCGGCGTCCGTACGCCGCCATGTACGAAAGAGAAACCAGCCTACGGAATCATCGGCCTGTTTCACGTTCTGCCGCCGGCGCTGGCATGGCTCTGGCGTTTGGTGGCACCACGCGGACACGACAATCCCAGCATCGTCCAGACAGAAGGGATGACCTCCGAAGGGGTCGGCTCCTACTGGCCTTTCGCCACCGGCCGTCGCGTCGATCAGGCCAACCTTCTGCTGCGGCAGTTCGAGATTTGCACGCGGATGCGCTACATCCTTTGCCCCAATCAGAACCTCGGCGCGTGGCAGGTGGGCTTCATGCCGCAGTGGCTCGCTCGTGAGTATCTCGCCCGACGCGGCAGTGCTCATTTCAAGCCGGAGCAGCTCACCGCGGCACGGTGCCCGCTGCTCGGATACGCATTGCGAACCCTCCAGATCGAGGGAAGCGTAATCCCACGATGGTTCCTGGAAGTCAACACCCAGCCGGAGGTGGGTGATGAAGCATACGACAATGGAGCGGAGATACTGAAGCAGTTCTTCGGCCAGCAGCTAACAAAGTTCCTTGAGCCTGATCTGCTTCCGCTAGGCAGGCAGATTATCGATTGCTGCCTCTCGGGCGGAAGCGTGCGGGATTACGCCGCGCTGCTACCTGCGGAATGAATGCTGGCCCCAGTCCGCCAGAGATCTTCCTGAGGGCACGTGGGAAGGCACCTGCGGCCCCTGCCCGTCCAACGCGACCAGAGGCGACGCGGCGGCAATTGGCGGCGCGGGTTAGGTTCGATTGGCAACGGAATAACGCTCAAAGGTTCGTTTGCTCGGCATTTCCACAAAATCGCCAAACAGTCCCTGCCGACTCCATATATCTTTTTCGACATGATTGCATCGAAACATTGTTCTTGAGGAAGAGTTGCCCCGAGGGGACAATCAGTTGGTGTGATGTCCTTTCGACGGAGACTTAACATGAAAGTTCTAATTGGATACGACGGTTCGGAACCGGCAAAGGCCGCGATCAGCGGGTTGCACCGGGCGGGACTGCCGCACGACGCGGAAGTGCTGGTCGTGTCCGTCGCGGACGTGTGGCCTCCGCTGCCGCGGCCATCTTCCGAGCCGGACAGCGAGCGATCGGGTTGGAACAAGTCCCCGATCGTCATGAAGGCAGCGACGTTGGCGGCTGCGTCTCGCGCGGAGGCTCAAACTCTTGCGGCGGAAGGGGCAGCGCTCGTCACGACGGCGTTCCCGGGCTGGAAGGTTTCTCAGGCTGCATATGCCGGCTCGCCCTACCTGGCTTTGATCCAGGCGGCTGAAGGCAAAGCGGACCTGATCGTCGTTGGCTCGCAGGGCAGGTCCGCCCTCGGCGGCCTCGTGATGGGAAGCGTTTCGCAAAAGGTCATGAGGCATGCCACCTGCTCGGTGCGCGTCTCCCGCCGCAACGACAGAATTACTTCCGGCTCTCGCGGCTTCGCGCCCGTCCGGATCATCCTGGGCGTGGACGGTTCGACCCACTCGGCACTGGCGATCAAAGCCGTGGCGAGCCGCGCGTGGCCGGCGGAGACCGAGGTGAAAATCGTCGCGGTGATGGATGCGAAGTTTTGGGCGGTACTGGCCGACCCGGGGTCGTCGCCGTGGGCGTGGGTGGGCGATGCCGAGGAAGATGGCCGGACTTGGGCAGACCGGGCGGTGGCGGCGGTGAGCGAGCAACTCCAATCCGCGGGCCTGATTGCGACCTCACACGTCGAGGAGGGCGACCCGAAGCGGGTCTTGGTGGACGTTGCGGAACGGTGGAAGGCTGACTGCATCTTCGTGGGGGCCAAAGGGCATAGCGGCCTTGAGCGGTTCCTACTCGGCTCGGTTTCGGCGGGGGTGGCGATGCGGGCGCCCTGTTCCGTTGAGGTCGCACGGCAGGCCGCTTCGTAGTCGCGACGGATGTCCCACGTCGAAGACTGTTTTACGGAATGCCCACCATTCGCATGAGCAATGGCCCGAGCAGGGTCAAAAGGCCGCATCCGACCACCATGAGGAAGATGCCTGGAATGAACAGGTGGTGGGCACCGAAGCCGCCCTGGCCGTAGGCGAGGGTGTTGGGCGGCGTGCTGAACACGAACGGCGCGCCCATTGAAGCGCCCAGCGCGATCAAAACCGCAACGGATGGGCTCGGGACGATCAACATCGCCATCGGGATGACCATCGCGGCGGCGGCAGTATTGCTGGCGAGCGCGGAAAGGGTCGCGCACATCGTCACCAATGCGAACAGCATGATCGTCGGATGAAGCGACTGCCAATCGACGGCCGCGGCCACCGTGCCGGCCAATCCGGATGCTTCCACGAGTCGTCCGAAACTCAGCCCGCCGGCGACGATGTCTCTCAATTGCCGGCCCGGTGTTGCGCCTCTAAATTGAATTCACCGCCGGCTATAAAAGTTTTCCGAAGTTAGACACGGCAAACCGGACGCCGCAGCCTATGATTTGGGTGCTAGTCGTGAGCGTTCATTTGAAACGGAGTGAGCCATGAAAGTTGTGATCGGGTACGATGGTTCCCGGTGCGCACGCGACGCCATCGCGGATCTGCGGCGTGCGGGCCTGCCGCCGGACACCGAGGCGACTGTGCTGGCGGTGGCAGACGTGTTCCCGCCGCCTCCCCCGTCAGCCGCCGAGCGGGTGGACCTGCCCGCGGCAAGTGCGATCGCGTGCGAGGCTGAGAAGTACTGGGGGCATGCCTGGGCGCAAGCGCGGCAAGCCGTTACGGAAGCCGGGGAAGTGTCCGAGGCCGGCGCGACCCGGCTTCGTGAACTGTACCCGGGCTGGTCCGTGCGGGCCGAGTCGTCAGCGGACGGCCCCCACTGGGCCTTGGTGGCTAAGGCGGGACAATCTGGCGCGGACCTGATCGTCGTCGGCTCGCACGGCCGGTCCGCTCTCTCACGCCTGATGCTCGGCAGCGTCTCGCAGCAAGTCCTTCAATACGCGCCCTGCTCGGTGCGAATCGCCTGCTGCGCGCCCGAGGCGGGGGGCGTCGTCGAGGGGCCGGTGCGACTCCTGCTCGGGATCGACGGGTCGGTCGTTTCGGCCACCGCTGCTTCGGCGGTGGCGGCCCGCGCCTGGCCGACCGGCAGCCAAGCGGTGGTCGTCGGCGTGCTCGATTCCCACGCCGTCTTCGCCGGCATGGACATCGGACCCGAGGGCGAGCCGGGTAACAAAATGCAGCCCGACCCGGTCGCGCGGCTTGAGGCTTCCCTGAAGTCGGCGGGCGAAGCGCTTCGACGTTCGGGGCTTTCCGTGACCACCAGCCTACTGACCGGCGACGCCAAGCGGACGCTCCTAGCCGAAGCGGAGCGTCACGATGTCGACTGCATCTTCCTGGGCGCGAAGGGTCACAGCCGAATCGACCGACTTCTCCTCGGCAGCGTCTCAGCTACGGTGGCGGCGCGGGCATACTGCTCGGTCGAAGTCGTGCGTGCCATCGCGTGACGGAGCATCAGCACGCCAGGGCGAGCGGGTTCATCCGTGTCCGCACTGCGGATGTGCGAAAGCACTTGCGGTTGATGTGCGCCGGTGTGCATCAGCCTTGACACTACGATCGTGAAGACCAGGCTTTGTCTGAAAACATCGCCCGGACGCTGCTTGCGTGTTTCGGTCGGGTGCTTCATTGCTCCGTCTCGACGTATTTAGTATCAATACGCCTCGTCGTCTCGCCTCGCGCCCGACCGAAACCCGCGGCGCATCGTCGCGCGGGGTGTTTTCAGACAGAGCCTAAATGAGCAAGCTAGATCCGGTTCCCAAGCTGCCTGACCCTCTAGCGGCCGAAGAAATCGTTCACCCCCTGGTCACCCTCGATCCACAATCAGACCCCGCCGCAATCAACAAGGCGCAGCACATGGCTCGGGAGCAGGCCAATTCAGGAAACGATCACCCGCCTCCGTCTATCACCGCGGTCGACAGGTCCACGCCGATCGCTTGGCACCATCTCCACGCCGCCGAGGTCTTCCAACTTCTGGGAGTCACCGTCGAGACGGGACTTGCCGCCGACGAGGTGTTGCGTCGACAAAAGGAGTTCGGACCCAACCAAGTCACCGCCGGTCGCGGCACGCCCGGGTGGCTCAAGTTTCTCCTACAGTTCCATCAGCCGCTTATCTACATCCTGCTCGCCTCGACCGTGATCGCCGCGGCCATGGGTAAATGGGTGGACGCGTCAGTCATTTTCAGCGTCGCCTTTATTAATGCGGTCATCGGTTATTTGCAGGAGGCCAAGGCGGAGAGAGCGATTGAAGCGCTGGCGAAGATGGTCGTCACCGAGGCCACCGTGCGGCGTGGTGGCGAGAAGTCGCGGATTCCCTCGGTACAACTCGTACCCGGTGACGCGGTGTTGCTGCAATCCGGCGATCGCGTGCCCGCCGACCTGCGCCTGCATCTCCGCCGCAACTTACACATCGAAGAAGCGGCGTTGACCGGCGAATCGCTCCCGGCGGAAAAGCAAACAGATCCGCTGCCCGCGGACACCCTCCTCGCCGACCGCGTCAATCTTGCGTTCACCGGTACGCTGGTGACGTCGGGACAGGGCGAGGGCGTGGTCGTCGCCACCGGCGACAAAACCGAGATGGGCCGCATCGCGGGGATGATGAGCCTCGCGGACGATTTGCAGACGCCCCTGACGCGCAAGATTGCGGCATTCAGCCGCCTGCTGCTGTACATGATCCTCGGGCTGGCCGTCGTAATTTTCATCGCCGGCATCCTGCGGGGCAAGCCATGGCCGGAAATGTTCATGGCGGCGATCGCGCTGGCGGTCGGCGCGATTCCCGAAGGGTTACCGGCGGTCGTGACCATCACGCTGGCAATTGGCGTCAGACGCATGGTCAGAAGGCGCGCGATCGTCCGCAAGCTGCCCGCCGTCGAGACGCTCGGCAGCACCACCGTCATCTGCTCGGACAAGACCGGCACGCTGACGAAGAACCAGATGACCGTGCAGGAAATCCACGCCGGCGGGCGGCTTTACCACGTCACCGGCAGCGGTTACTTGGCGGCGGGCGAGATCCGCTATGACCAAGCGCCCGTTGTCGTCGGCGAAAACGTGGCGTTGATCGAGACGCTCGGGGCCGGGCTGCTGTGCAACGATTCGCGGCTCGTGCTTAACGAAGAGGGTCAGACGATCGTGCAGGGCGACCCGACCGAGGCCGCGCTGATCGTCGCCGCCCAAAAGGGGGGTCTCTCCGAGGGGGAGATGATCGGACGCCTGCCCCGGATCGAGACCATCCCCTTCGAGTCCGAATACCGATACATGGCCACCCTCCACGGCAGCGGCGACGCGCCGAAGATCATCTACATCAAGGGCGCGGTAGAGGCCCTGATCGACAAATGCGCACATGCACTTGGCGAGGACGGTGCCCTGATAACGCTGGACGGGTCAGTCGTCCTGCGACAAGCCGAGGCGATGGCCGCGCGCGGCCTGCGAGTCCTCGCGTTCGCCCGTCGGGAGATGCCGTCGGCGCACGAAGGGCTGGAACACGAGCACGTCGCAGGCGGGCTGACCTTCCTCGGCCTCCAAGGCAAGCTCGATCCGCCGCGCCCTGAAGTCATCGAGGCGGTGGCGAAGTGCCGCACCGCCGGCATCCGTGTCAAAATGATCACCGGCGACCACGTTCTGACTGCCAAGGCGATCGCCGCACAGATCGGCTTGGAGATCGGCGCGGACGTCGTCGGGCTGACCGGACGCGATCTGGAGGCCCTCAACGATGAGGATCTCGCCGACGCCGCTGAACGCACCTCCGTGTTCGCCCGCGTCGCGCCCGAACAGAAATTGCGACTGGTCAAAGCGCTCCAATCACGCGGCCACGTCGTCGCCATGACCGGCGACGGCGTCAACGACGCGCCCGCGCTCAAGCAGGCCGACATTGGCATTGCCATGGGTATCACCGGTACCGACGTGTCGAAGGAGGCCGCCGACATGATCCTGACCGACGACAATTTCGCCACGATCGAAGCGGCCGTCGAGGAGGGTCGCGGCGTCTTCGACAACCTCACCAAGTTCATCCTGTGGATCCTGCCGACCAACGGCGGCATCGCGCTGATCCTGCTCGTCGCGATCATCGGCGGCATCACGCTGCCCATGCTGCCCACGCAATTGCTCTGGCTCAACCTGGTCACCGCCCTGCTGCTGGGGCTGACGCTGGTCTTTGAGCCGAAAGAGGACGACATCATGAGGCGCCCGCCGCGCGACCCGAAAAAACCGCTGCTCACCCGCTCACTGTTGATGCGGACCGGCTTGGTGACGCTCATCAGCCTCTTCGGCGCGTTCGGGCTCTTCGCATGGGAGCGCGGCGCAGAAGGTGAAAATATAGACGAGGCCCGCACGGCGGTCGTCAACGTGATCGTGATGGTCCAGACCTTCTACCTGCTCAATTGCCGCAGCCGCACCCGCTCGATGTTCTCCGTCGGCCTCTTCTCCAACCGCTGGTTGATCGCCGGCATCGCCGCAACTTGGCTGGCGCAGGCGGGCTTCACCTATGTTCCGATCCTCAATCGGCTCTTTCACACCGCGCCGGTGCGGGCCGAGGCCTGGATTTACATCGTCGCCATCGGCGTCTTCACTTTTACCGTGGTCGAACTTGAAAAATGGTTGCGGTTCCACAAGCCGCGACCGGTAGGTAACGCATGATCGAAACAGCCGTCTTCGACACCAAATCCTACGACCGCGAGTATCTCTCGCGCGCTGCCGGCGCGGAGCGCATTGCGTGGCGGTTTCACGAGTTCCGCCTCAGCGCAGAAACGGCATCCGCCGCGAAAGGCGCGCGGGCCGTGTGTCTCTTCGTCAATGACCGCGCCGACCGCGCGTGCCTTGAGGCGCTCGCGCTGCTCGGGGTGAAACTGCTCACCCTGCGCTGCGCCGGCTACAACAACGTCGACCTTCCCGCCGCCCGTGCGCTCGGCTTGGCCGTCGTGCGGGTACCGGCCTACTCGCCGCACGCTGTCGCCGAGCACACAGTCGGCCTGCTGCTCACGCTCGACCGAAAAATCCACCGCGCTTACAACCGCGTGCGCGAGATGAATTTCTCCCTTGGCGGGCTGGTCGGCTTCGACCTTCACGGCAAAACGGTCAGCATCATCGGCACTGGCAAGATCGGCCGGATCGCGGCGCAGATTTTCCGCGGCTTCGGGTCCGAGGTCATTGCTTATGACCCGTTCCCCTCGCCCGATTGGGCAACCGCCCACGGCGTTCGTTACATCGACTTCGACGCGTTACTGGCCGCGAGCGACGTCGTCTCGCTTCACCTCCCGCTGCTCCCGGAGACCTTCCACTTGCTGAACGAGCAGACGATCTCGCGGACGAAGCGTGGCGTGTTCATCATCAACACCAGCCGCGGCAAGCTGATCGAGACCGGTGCCCTCATCGCCGCTCTCAAGTCTGGCCACATCGGTGGCGTTGCGCTGGATGTTTACGAAGAAGAGGAAGGCATCTTCTTCGAAGACCTCTCCGGCCAAGTGTTGCACGACGACGAGTTGTCGTTGCTGCTCAATTACCCGAACGTGCTAATCACCGCACATCAGGCGTTTCTCACGCGCGAAGCGCTCAGCGAGATCGCCCGCGTGACGACCGAGAACATTCTGAAGCTGGAGAAAGGCGAGCCTTTTTCATTGGGCACAACTCTATAAACGCGGAAGGACAGGGCACACCACTGATTTCAGTCTTGTAGGGTGGGTTTAAGCCCACGGTTGGTTGTTCGTACCCGCAAAGACGGTGGGTTGAAATCCACCCTACGAAGCTCTGATTCTTCCGTAGTGATACAACGTAAACCGGACGCCGCACCGTATGATGTAGATGTTAAAGGCAAACGTTCACCGAAAACGGAACCACGTTATGAAAGTTGTGATCGCATACGACGGTTCGGAATCGGCAAAGGACGCGATTCGCGGGCTGGGCCGGGCCGGTTTGCCGCACGACGCGGAAGTGCTGGTCGTGTCCGTCGCGGACGTGTGGCCTCCGCTGCCGCGGCCATCTTCCGAGCCGGACAGCGAGCGATCGGGTTGGAACAAGTCCCCGATCGTCATGAAGGCAGCGACGTTGGCGGCTGCGTCTCGCGCGGAGGCTCAAACTCTTGCGGCGGAAGGGGCAGCGCTCGTCACGACGGCGTTCCCGGGCTGGAAGGTTTCTCAGGCTGCATATGCCGGCTCGCCCTACCTGGCTTTGATCCAGGCGGCTGAAGGCAAAGCGGACCTGATCGTCGTTGGCTCGCAGGGCAGGTCCGCCCTCGGCGGCCTCGTGATGGGAAGCGTTTCGCAAAAGGTCATGAGGCATGCCACCTGCTCGGTGCGCGTCTCCCGCCGCAACGACAGAATTACTTCCGGCTCTCGCGGCTTCGCGCCCGTCCGGATCATCCTGGGCGTGGACGGTTCGACCCACTCGGCACTGGCGATCAAAGCCGTGGCGAGCCGCGCGTGGCCGGCGGAGACCGAGGTGAAAATCGTCGCGGTGATGGATGCGAAGTTTTGGGCGGTACTGGCCGACCCGGGGTCGTCGCCGTGGGCGTGGGTGGGCGATGCCGAGGAAGATGGCCGGACTTGGGCAGACCGGGCGGTGGCGGCGGTGAGCGAGCAACTCCAATCCGCGGGCCTGATTGCGACCTCACACGTCGAGGAGGGCGACCCGAAGCGGGTCTTGGTGGACGTTGCGGAACGGTGGAAGGCTGACTGCATCTTCGTGGGGGCCAAAGGGCATAGCGGCCTTGAGCGGTTCCTACTCGGCTCGGTTTCGGCGGGGGTGGCGATGCGGGCGCCCTGTTCCGTTGAGGTCGCACGGCAGGCCGCTTCGTAGTCGCGACGGATGTCCCACGTCGAAGACTGTTTTACGGAATGCCCACCATTCGCATGAGCAATGGCCCGAGCAGGGTCAAAAGGCCGCATCCGACCACCATGAGGAAGATGCCTGGAATGAACAGGTGGTGGGCACCGAAGCCGCCCTGGCCGTAGGCGAGGGTGTTGGGCGGCGTGCTGAACACGAACGGCGCGCCCATTGAAGCGCCCAGCGCGATCAAAACCGCAACGGATGGGCTCGGGACGATCAACATCGCCATCGGGATGACCATCGCGGCGGCGGCAGTATTGCTGGCGAGCGCGGAAAGGGTCGCGCACATCGTCACCAATGCGAACAGCATGATCGTCGGATGAAGCGACTGCCAATCGACGGCCGCGGCCACCGTGCCGGCCAATCCGGATGCTTCCACGAGTCGTCCGAAACTCAGCCCGCCGGCGACGA